>Ga0070752_1001259_pt1 | contig 18198 bp, 17 predicted proteins | sample VirMetDEL_Aug_30_FD_77440 | JGI IMG/M metagenome (GOLD analysis project Ga0070752, IMG submission 77440) | Aqueous microbial communities from the Delaware River and Bay under freshwater to marine salinity gradient to study organic matter... | ecosystem: Environmental > Aquatic > Marine > Coastal...
ATGGTTGACGGCGGCGCGGCCGAGGCCCTGCTCGTAGATCGACATGGCGGATACACCTTTGGCTGATTGTTAGCTCTGGTTATTCCGGTAATGATGCAGGCATTACCGAAGCTTGCTGGCGGTGATTTATAGGTCATTTCTTTTTTTTATGGAAGTTGTACCAAGGTTTTATAGAGTAATTACTATATGAATCTTTCGAGTGATCAGGCGGCGGTGCCGCTGCAGGCCTGGCTGCGTATCCAGCGCGAAGCGCCATCCCTCAACGAGCGGGCGGCCGCTTTGCGTCGTGCCGTGCTGGGCTGTCCGCAGGTGCGCCAGGCCTGGTACCTGACCTGGCAGCCGGCCAGCCGCACCTACGCCCAGGACGACAACGGGCCGCGGTTGCCGCCGGGCCAGGGGGATCCGCTGGCGGCCAGCGACCAGGCGCTGTTCGAGGCGCTGGCGACGCAACCTTGTCTGAGCCTGGAGACGCTGCGTCAGTTGCCCTGCTGGCTGGCCGGGCGACTGCGCCGCGCGGCGATTCACCACGGTCAGGCGTTGGCGCTGAGTCTGGAGCCGGGCGCGGCCGGCCTGCTGTTGCTTCAGGTCGACGAGAACGCCGGCCTGGAATGGCTACCCTGGCTACGCGAGCTGCTCGCGCAACTGGTCGCGCTGGCCGGTGGCATGGCTCGCAGCGCGCCGCTGCTGTCGGCCGACCCGCAGCCGGCGCTGCTGCTCGACGAACAGGCGCGGGCGCTGGAATTCAACCAGGCGTTGCAGGGGCTGCTCGGCGAACGCACGTTGGCGCAGGTCGGCGCTTTGCTGCCGGTCAACCATGTACCGCTGGTGCGCGCCTGCCTGGAGCAGGGCCGCGCCATCGAGGCGGTGGAGGCGCAGGACGGCGAACGCATCCTGATCTGGAGCTTCATCCCCGACCTGGCTGAGCGCCGCGTGCTGGCGCGCTGCCGTGAGGCGACCCAGGAAATTCGCGAGCAGCGCGAAGCGGCGCGGGCGCGCCGCCTGTATCGCCTGATTACCGAGAACACCACGGACCTGATTTCCCGTCACACACCCGATGGCGTTTTCCTCGATGCCTCGCCGGCGAGCTGGACGCTGCTCGGCTACTGGCCGGAGGAGCTGCGCGGACGCAGCGTCGACAGCCTGTTGCACCCTCTGGATCAGACCCAGCAGGCGCAGCAGGCTCGCGAGGCACTGGAGCAGGACGGCTACCACACCATGACCTATCGCATTCGTCATCGCGACGGTCACTATCTCTGGTTCGAGACCGCCAGTCGCGCCATCCGCGAGACCTATACCGGCGCGGTGGTGGAAGTGGTCAGCGTCTCGCGCGACATCACCGCGCGCATCCATGCCGAGGAAAACAAGCGGCGCCTGGAGGACGAGCTGGCGCACACCACGCGCCTGATCACCCTGGGCGAGCTGGCCTCCGGCATCGCCCATGAGATCAACCAGCCGCTGGCGGCGGTGGTCAACTACGCCAGCGCCAGCCAGCGTTACCTGCAGGGCGTCGGTGGCGACCCGGTAGGCGTCGGCAAGGTGGCCCAGGGGCTGGCGCGGATCACCGAGCATGCCAACCACGCTTCGGTGGTGATCAAGCGTCTGCGCGCCTTCCTGCGCAAGGGCCAACGGCGCATGCAGGCACTGGATCTGGCCGAGGTGGCGCGCGAAGCCGTGCGTCTGTGCAATTGGGAAGCGGGCGCGGCGCAGGTGGCGGTCAGCGACGCCTTGCCGGACAATCTGCCGCCGGTATTCGCTGACCGTGTGTTGCTCGAGCAGGTGTTGCTGAACCTGCTGCGCAATGCCATCGAGGCCAATCGCGATCGGCATCCGGGCTCTGCGTCGCAGATACGCCTGGAGGCCGGCGAGGGCAGCGGCAGCCTGGCGATCCGGGTGATCGACCAGGGGCCGGGTGTCAGCGATGAGCAGATGGGCAAGCTGTTCACCCCGTTCTACACCAGCAAGGCCGATGGCCTGGGGCTTGGCCTGTCCATGAGCCGCAGCATCATCGAAGGCTTTGGTGGGGCGCTGGAGGCGTTTCCCGCCGACGGTGGCGGGCTGTGTCTGGAGTGTCGCCTGCCATTGGGCAGGGACGACGAGTCGTTGTCGAACGGTCGCGGCTAAAGCCCCTCCCACGCAGCTTGCAAGCTGTGGGAGTGGTGTTCGCCGCGACCGATGAAACGCATAACAACAAGAGGAGCTGCACAGGGATGCAACAACTGGTTTATGTGGTCGATGACGACCAGGGCATGCTCGACTCGACCCTCTGGCTGCTGGAGTCGGTGGGCCTTACCGGCGTGCCGTTCACCAACGGTCGCGCCTTTCTCGACGCCTGCGATGCGGCGGCCAATGCCTGCGTACTGCTCGATGTGCGCATGCCGGGCATGGGTGGGCTCAATGTCCAGGAGGAGATGCGCGCGCGCGGCATCGACCTGCCGGTGATCTTCGTCAGTGGTCACGCCGATGTGCCTATCGTGGTGCGCGCATTCAAGGCCGGTGCGGTGGATTTCATCGAGAAACCCTACAACGAGCAACTGCTGCTCGACAGCGTGCAGCAGGCGCTGGCGCGCCGTGCTCCAGTGCCCAGGCAGGACCCACGCCTGGCCGAGGTTCAGGCGCGACTCGACCAGCTCACTCCGCGCGAGCGCGACGTGCTGCTGCCGCTGGTGCGCGGCTACACCAACCGTGAAGTCGCCGAGCAGCTCGATATCAGCGTGAAGACCATCGACCTGTATCGCTCGCGAGTGATGAAGCGCATGCAGGCCGAGAGCCTGCCAGAGCTGGTGGGGATGGCCATTGCCGCCGGTCTGGTGGATGGCCTGGCGCTGCGTGCCTGAGTCTCAGGCCGCGCCCGGTGGCAGGTCGAGGGTGCTTTTGCCATAGACGCCGATGCGTTCGGCCACCTGCGGGACACCATACAGGTAGCCCTGGAAGTAGCGGCAGCCCAGGCTTAGCAGGGCATCACGCTGCGCCTGGCTCTCTACACCTTCGGCGATGACCCGCAACTCCAGCGCCTGGCCCAGGGCGAGGATGGTGCGCACGATGGCGGTGTCGCTGGCATTGTCGAGCAGATCGCCGACGAAGCTGCGGTCGATCTTCAACTGGTCGAGTGGCAGGCGCTTCAGGTAACTGAGCGATGAGTAACCGGTGCCGAAATCATCCAGCGAGAAGCGCACGCCATGGGCCTTGAGTTGCACCATCTTGTCGATCAGCGCTTCGATGTCCTGAACCAGCTGGCTCTCGGTCAGCTCCAGCTCGAGCCTGTGCGGGTCGGCTCCGGTTTCCTTGAGTGCAGCGAGCACGTCGGCGACGAAGTCAGGGTGATGGAACTGGCGGGCGCTGACGTTGATCGCCACGGTCAGCTCGGCGCGCTGCGCATCACTGGCCCATGATGCAAGTTGCTGACAGGCCGTGTGCAGGATCCAGCGCCCCATGGGCAGGATCAGCCCGGTGCTCTCAGCCAGCGCAATGAACTCGCCGGGCGGCACCAGGCCACGCTGCGGATGTTGCCAGCGCACCAGGGCTTCGGCGCCAAGCAGCTCACCCTGTTCATTGACCTGAGGCTGGTAGTGCAGGAGCAACTGGCCCTCGCTCAAGGCGCGACGCAACTCATGTTCCAGGGTGGCGCGTGCCGCCAGTGCCTGCTGCATGCGCGGGTCGAAGAAGCACAGGGTGTTGCGCCCTGCGGCCTTGGCTTCATACATGGCCAGGTCGGCGTGCTTGAGCAGTTCCTCGGGCTTCTCGTGGGGTTGGGAGAACAGCGCTACGCCGATGCTGGCGCTGCCACTGTGGCTGTAGCCGGGCAGCTCGAACGGGGTGGCCAGGGCGCGCAGGAGCTTGTCGGCGACCTGCTCGATGGCGGCGATGGCCGCTTGGGGCTCGGGCTCGAGGTTTTCCAGAATCAAGACGAACTCGTCGCCGCCCAGGCGCGACAGGCTGTCCTCGAGGCGTATCTGGCTGAGCAGGCGTTCGCTGACCTGTTGCAGCAGCAGGTCGCCCATGTCGTGGCCGAGGGTGTCGTTGAGCAGCTTGAAATTGTCCAGGTCGATGAACAGCAGAGCGCCTTCGCGCTGGTTGCGTTTGCGGCGGGCCAGGGCGAACTGCAGGTGCTCGAGCAACAGGCGGCGATTGGGCAGGCCGGTGAGGGCATCGTAGTAGGCGAGTTGATGGATCTGCTCGAGGTTCTTCTTGTGCTCGGTGATGTCGGTGGAAATACCGCACAGGGCGTAGATACTGCCGTCGGCCGCACGCAGCGGCAGCTTCACCGAGAAGTAGGTGCGTTCGTTGCGGCCCTGGCGGTCGCGGTTGGTTTCCTCGCTTTCGATGCGTTCGCCTGCCAATACGCGCCGGTCGTTGATACCCAGCGCTTGCGCCGTATCGTCGTCGAAGAAGTCGGTATCGGTGTGGCCGATGACCTGCTCGGCGCTGCGCCTGAACAGTTCGCAGACCTTGCGATTGGCGTACTGGTAACGCAGTTGCGGGTCCTTGATGTAGATATGCGCTTCGACGCTGTCGAGGATGGTGTTCAGGCGCGCTTCGCTGGTCTTCAGGTGACGGGTCTTGTCGGCAACCTGGCGGCGCAATAGCAGGCTGCCGCCAATGGCCAGGCTCAGCAGTGCGACCAGCAGCGCCAGGCCCCACCAGAGTAGGACGGGAACGCTGTGGCTATGAGCTTCGCCACTCCAGCGGTGCAGCACCTGGAAGTAGATCGAGTTGGGCGATGACTGCCAGGACTTCAGGTGACGGTCGATGGCACTGAGCAGCTCGCCGTTGCTGCCCTTGCGCGTGGCGTAGAACAGCTGCGCGGGCTGGAACATGATCGGGGTCGCGTTCAGGTGGTAACGGGCCGCGTGGTAGTCACCAAACAGCTGGTTGGCCACCACCGCATCGGCTTTGCCGTCGAGGACCATGGTGAAGCCCTGGCCCAGGTCGTCGAGTGGAATCATCTGTGCCTGCAGGCCAAAGCCGTCGAGCAGGTCTTGCAGGTACTGGTATTGGATCGACCCCTGCAGGGCGGCGATACGCAGGCCGCGCAGGTCGAGTACGCTGCCCAGCTGGAGCGTCTCGTGGGCGAAAAGCTGCGACCAGCTGAACAGCGACGGAATCTGGTGAAAGTCCATCGTCTTCGCCCGCTCGTCACTGAAGGCGACATCCGGCAGCAGATCGATCTCGCCGTTCTGCACCATCTGCAGGCATTGCTGCCAGGTACAGAGCACTGTCTGCAGCTGCCACCCTTCCTCGTGGGCGATGGCCTGCAGCAGTTCGCCGAGAATGCCCGATGGCTGCCCGTTGCCATCGGCAAATATCTTCGGCTCGTTGGCGTACACGCCGACCCTTACGGTTCGCGCTTCAGCCGCGATGCTGAAGGTGCAGCTGAGCAGACCAAGGCACAGCAACAGGGGCGCGAGGCGTGGCAGGGAGAGGGTGTACATACGCAGGTCGATTTCCATTCGTAGAATTCCAGCAATCTGCTCTGCAGTATGGCTGTCTATACGGAGGATGCGAGCCGCGCGTTGCTAGTCGGCCCAGCCGCGAAAGACATGGGTCATGGGCCTTGGCCCCTTCAGGTAGCCGCTATCCAGCTGGCGGATGTGAAAGCCACCGGCGGCGATCAGCGCAGGTATGTCGCGGTCCAGATGGCAGCCGCCAGCCACAGGCTTCCACAACGGGGTGAGCCGGCGTTGCCAGCGCACCACTGGCAGGTCGGGCGCAAGGCCATGTTCGCAGAACAGCAGGCGACCACCGGGTTTGAGCACGCGGCGCATTTCGCGCAGGGCGGCGACGGCATCGGGGATGGTGCAGAGGGTGAAGGTGCAGACGATGTCGTCGAAGCTGGCGTCCCCGGCCTGAATCTGGCCCAGCTCCAGGGCGATCATTTCCACCGGCACCTGGCAGCGTGCGGCGCGTTCGCGGGCCAGGCGCTGCATGTCGGCGGACGGGTCGACGCCAACGACCACCTCGACCCGCTGCGGATCGTAGAAACTCAGGTTGAGGCCGCTGCCGATGCCGATCTCCAGCACGCGGCCGTGCGCCAGCGGCACGATTTGCGAACGGGCCTTCATGACCGCTCCCATGCCGCAGGCGAAATCGATCAGATGCGGCAGGATATGGCGGTCATAAAGGCCCATGGCTCAGGCCTCGTCTTGCCCTTCGTCGTCCTCGTCGTTGTCGCCACGATAGGCGGCGAAACACTTGAGGGCGTGGCTGACCTCGTTGCTTTCGATCTGCCAGCTGTCGTCCGCTTCGCTGTAGCGTGCGGCCTGCACCGAAGCCAGGGAAAACTTCCACAGACGGCGCTCGCGGCCATCGATGCAGTGCACCTGCAGCAAGGGTTTGGCGGAGCTGTCGCTGCCAGCCGTGCCGGCGCTGATCTGCGCCAGCAATTCGGTGTCGAGGTCGAACTGCCAGGCATACAGGCCATCGATCTCCAGCATGTCGGCGTCTTGCAGGGCCTCGATCAGGCTTGTCGGTTTCATCGCATCATCCACGGCATCAGCGCCCCAGGCGGCGCAGGTCGGAAGACTCTATCACGCGCACACCGTCTTCCTCCTCCAGGGCCAGACGCCACAGGGCGCGGGCCAGGGCGCAGGCGTCGATGCCGCGGTACTTGCCTGGCAACCAGCGCAGCAGCGGCGCCGCCAGGCGCTCACCGAGACGGAACTCATGGCGCGTGCCGAGCAGCAGCGACGGGCGGGCGATGGTCAGTTGCGGCCAGTCCATGGCTTTCAGCGCTTCTTCGGTCTCGCCTTTGACGCGGTTGTAGAACACCGACGAATTGGCGTTGGCGCCCAGGGCGCTGATCACCACCAGATGCCGCGCGCCGAGCTCGCGAGCGCGGCGCGCGAAGGCCAGTACCAGATCGTGGTCGACGGCGCGGAAGGCCTCTTGCGAGCCGGCCTGCTTGATGGTGCTGCCCAGGCAGCAGAAAGCGGTGTCGACCTGGCCGGACAGTTGCGGCAGCAGGGTCTGCAGTTCACCCACCGGGTTTTCCAGGTGAGGGTGCGTGGCCAGAGGTCGGCGGGTCGGCGCCAGCACGCGGGCGACCGTCGGCTCGCTGAGCAGACGGTCGAGCAGGTGCTCGCCGGTGAGTCCGGTGGCGCCAGCGATAAGGATGTGCTGCGGGGTCAGGTACATGCAGTCGTCTCTTGTTCGTTACAGTTCAGCTTAACAGGCTGTTGAAAAACTACCTCGGCTTTGGCTTTCTGCATGCACTCGTGCGTTGGCAATGCTGCGTCAAAAACCGTCTTGCCTGGTTCTCCTGTGTTTCTCAACGGCCTGTCAGTCCTTGGTCGGAGCGTTGGCCACGGCGCCGAGCGCCCGTTCGGCCTGGCTCTGGCGCAGTTCACGCCAGTGCTGGAGGACGCCGCGTGGCGCCCAGATCTGCGGTTCGGACGGTTCGAAGCCGTCGCTCTGCTCACGCTCGGCGACCCGTTCCTTGGCCAGTTCGAAGGCCCGTTCGAGGTTGTCGGTTTCGCCGAGGGCTTCGGCGAACAGGGCGCGGCCGAAATAGGTGAAGTCGTTTTCCTCGCTGCAGCCGAAGGACACCCGGTCGGCGCGCGCGGCGGTCATCACCAGGGTCTTTTCATCTTTCAGCGGCGGGATGAAACCACCGGAATAGCAGGCGGAGATCACCACTACCTTGTCGCGCTGCTTGAGGGGGGCGAGCAGGGCGGCCAGTTCGCTGGCGGGCAGATCGGCCAGTTGCAGGCGCGGTTGGTCGAGGTTGAGTTCGTGGCGGCGCGAGCCGTGGCTGGTCAGATAGATGAAGATCAGGTCTTCCTCGCCGCTGCGCTCGGCCAGCGCCTGGACCGCGCGGGTGAGGTTCTCGCGGGTGGCCAGCGGGCGGTCGGCGAGATGGTCGCGGTGGTTGACCAGGGTGATGCCGCCATAGGCGCCGAAGCGCTCGCGCATCAGCCGGCTGACGTAGTCCGCCTCGCGCATGAACACACTTTGCTTGCCATCGCCGGCCAGGGTCAGCGCATACAGTTCGCGTGCCGGCGTCGAGGCCGGGATGGCGGCAATGGCCTGGTCGAGCAGCTGTCCTTGCAGCAGCAGGCCCAGCTCGAGGCTGTCAGGCAGGACCTGCCCCTGCTCGTCGCGCACCAGACGGCCGCTTTGCCAGGTGCCGGACTGGCGGCTGCCATCGGCCAGGGTCAGCGTGCCTTTGCCGCTGTATTCGCCACCCGAGAAGCGCCCTCGGTAAGCGCTGCCGTCAGGCAGGGTGAGCAGGCCTTCGCCTTCGTATTGCCAGTCGGCGAAGTCGCCGAGGTAGCGGGTGCCGGCGTCGTCGGTATATTCACCGGGGCCCTGCAACACGCCCTCGACGAACTCGCCGGCCCAGAGTTCGCCGCTGGCGCTCTGGTAACGGCCCTTGCCGTGAAATTCGTCGTTGAGGAAGCCGCCGCTGTAGTTGTCGCCATCGGCATTGCGGTAGCTGCCCTGGCCGCTGAGCAGGCCCTGGACGAATACGCCGCTGTACTGATTGCCATAGGCGTCGCTGCGCACGCCCTGGCCCTCCAACTGGCCGTTGATGAATTGGCCCTGGAAGCTGCTGCCATCGGCCATTTCCAGTTTGCCCAGGCCGTGGAAGCGGTCGTTGAGAAACTCCCCCTGGTAGCGTTGGCCGCCCTGTTCGAGCAGGCCCTCGCCGCTGAATCGGTTGCGTTCGAAGCCACCCTGGTAACGGCTGCCGTCGCTGTAGGTCAGGGTGCCCTGGCCATGGAACATGCCTTCATGGAACTCGCCTAGGTAGTGTTCGCCGCCGGGGCCTTGCCATTCACCACTGCCTTCGAGCATGCCGTCCTTGAACTGGCCGACGAACCAGCTGCCATTACGGTAGTCCAGGCGCCCCGGGCCCTGCAGTAGGCCGTCGACGATCTCGCCGCGATACTGGCCGCCATCCGGCAGGGTGGCATTGGCTGGCAGCAGCGGGCGTGCTTCGTCGCAACCGGCGATCAGCAGGGAGAGGCACAGCGGCAGCAAACGCAAGGCGAGAGGATTCATGACGGACGTCCAGGTCGGTGCTTTGGTCGGCAGTATGCCGCAAGCCTGGACGCTTGCGCTGCCGCATCGCACGCTTTGCCGATGCGAGACGGTTCCCGTTTCGACGGCTGAAGCCGGAAACGGGAACGCGCGGATGTCAGACGAAGCAGAGGGTCAGCGGTTCGGCGATGTAGGCCGGTTTCTCCTGACCTTCGATCTCCAGCACGGTCCGAGCCTTGAGCAGCCACTGACCGGGGTTCTTCTCAGTGGCTTCGATCAGCGTCACCACCAGACGCACCTTGGAGTCGGCCTTGACCGGCTGGACGAAGCGCACGCTGTCGAGGCCGTAGTTCACCGCCATCTTCAGGCCCTGCGGCAGGATCATGATCTTTTCCATCAGCATCGGTATCAGCGACAGTGACAGGAAACCGTGGGCGATGGTGGTGCCAAAGGGGGTCAGCTTGGCCTTTTCCGGGTCGACGTGGATGAACTGGTGGTCGCCGGTGCACTCGGCGAACTGGTTGATGCGCTCCTGATCGATGCTCAGCCACTCGGACTTGCCGAGTTCCTTGCCTACATAGTCCTTGAGCTCTGCTACGGGTACTAACGGCATAGTTCCTCCTTGAGGACGCGGGTGTTTTTCTTGTGTGCGTGAAACCGTTGCGGCCTACATGATCATGGGGGCGGCAGCGGGTCAAGCTTGCCTAGGCGTGATGAATGACGAGGCATAGGCCTGCTCGACGAAGCAATACGGGGGCCAGTGAAGGGGGATCGGGCCTATAATGGCCGACATGCCCCAATAGATGCCCGGAATCCCCTCTAGTAGGCCGCTGGAAAGCCATGTGCATTTTTCAGCGGTTTGCTGGTAAGCAACGCTCGCGGTCATCGCTCGTCTTCTGGAGACCACAAACATGCTGCTTCGCGGCCTTTCCTGGCTGGTGCTGTGCCAGTTGCTGGGTACCGTCCTCAATGTGCTGCTGCTGCCGATGCTGCCAGGGCCAATTATCGGCATGCTGCTGTTGTTCGTTTTTCTCATGCTGCGTGGCGAGGTGGGCGAGTCGCTCAGTATCGCGTCCAGCAGCCTGCTCAAGTATCTGCCGCTGATCCTGGTGCCGCCTGCCGTGGGGGTGATGGTCTATGCCAGTGATATCGCCGCCGATTTCTGGGCCGTGGTCGGTGCCCTGGTACTGTCGCTGCTGCTGTCGCTGGCTTTCGCCGGCTGGCTGATGCAGAAACTGATCGAGCGCCAGCAGCGCCGGGAGGACGCATGAGTCCGGATTGGCAGGGCGCCTGGCAGGCGCTGACCCATCACCCGCTGTTCGGCATCGGTATTACCCTGGGCGCCTATCAGCTGGCCATGGCCGGCTACGAGCGCACCCGCTGGGTGTTCCTGCAGCCGGTGCTGGTCTCGATGCTCACGGTGATCGGCATTCTGCTGCTGTGTGGCCTGAGCTTCGCCGAGTACCGCAACAGCGTCGCGGCGATGACCCTGTTGCTCGGCCCGGCCACCGTGGCCCTGGCTGTACCGCTGTATCTCAATCTGCGGCGGATTCGCCAGCTGTTCTGGCCGATCATCCTGACCCTGCTGATCGCCGGCACCTTCGCCACCGTGCTCGGCGCAGGGCTGGCCTGGTTGTTTGGTGCCGAGAGACTGGTGCTGATGAGCATGGCACCGAAGTCGGTAACCTCGCCGATCGCCATGCTGGTGGCCGATCAGATAGGCGGTATCGCCGCCCTGGCGGCAGTGTTCGTGATGATCACCGGGGTCATCGGCGCCATCGTCGGGCCGACCATCCTGCGCCTGTGCCGGGTTCATCACCCCGCCGCGCAGGGCATGGCGCTGGGCCTGACCGCGCATGCCGTGGGTACGGCGCGAGCGCTGCAGGAGAGCGACGAGTGCGGTGCCTTCGCCGCCTTGGCGATGAGCCTGATGGGCGTGATCACGGCCGTGTTGTTGCCTCTGGCGATTGTCCTGTTCCTGTGAGAGCCTGCGCGGCGATCTCTGTTGCCCCGGCACCATTGCATTGATAGCAGGCCTTTAAACCATGAATCTGCCACTGTTTCCGCTCAACACCGTACTGTTTCCCGGCTGCGTGCTCGACCTGCAGATATTCGAGGCGCGCTACCTGGACATGATCAGCCGCTGCATGAAACAGGGCAGCGGTTTCGGCGTGGTGTGCATCGTCGAGGGCGAGGAAGTGGGGGAGGCCGCCAGTCGTTTCGCTGCCATCGGCTGCGAGGCGCTGGTGCGCGACTTCCAGCAGCGTCCCAACGGCCTGCTCGGGATTCGCGTGGAAGGCGGTCGTCGGTTCAAGGTGGGACGCGCCCAGGTGCTGCCGGACCAGCTGACCATCGCCGACGTGGAATGGCTCGAAGAGCATGAAGAGCTTCCGCTGCTCGGCGAACATGCTGACCTGGCGGCGCTGCTCTCGGCCCTGGCCCAGCACCCGCTGGTGGAAGGGCTGGGCATGGCCGGGTTGCCCAGTGGCCAGTTGCAACTGGCCAATCAGCTCGCCTATCTGCTGCCGCTGGAGCCCGGGCAGAAGCTGCAGTTGCTGCAACTGGACGACCCCGAGCTGCGCCTGAGCCAGCTGCAGGCCATGGTGGAGCAACTGCAGGGCGATGCCTGAGGCGACAGGTCAGTAGGCATAACGCAGTAGCGCGTTGGACAGCTGCCAGGTCGCCATGCCGCCCAGTACCGCCAGGCAGGCCGGCAGGATGATCCACCACAGGCGGGCCGGCAGCGCCGGCAACGGCTCCTGGCGCTGGCACAGGGCCAGGCTGAGGCCACAGACGGCCGATGCCAGCAGGGATCCGGCAATGATATCGCTGGGCCAATGCACGCCCAGATAGACCCGCGACAAGGCAATCGCCGCGGCTGGCAGGCACGCCACTGTCAGCCAGGCCAGGCGCAGGCGTGCGGATTGACCGCGCCCTGCCAGCACTCCCAGAACCAGAAAGAAGGCGAAGGCTGCCGAGCTATGGCCGCTGGGAAAGCTGAAGGTGCTCAATGGCTCGCTCAGCACATCGGGCCGCGCCCGGGCGAATCCGTGCTTGAGTGTGGTGTTGCCGATAGCGGTGACCAGCAGGGTCGAACCGGCAAAGAGCAGGTGGCGCCAGCGGCGCGCCAGCAGCAGCAGGGTGCAAAGCACTGCCGCCGCCACCAGCTGGATATGAAAGTCCCCAAGTCGGGTCAGGGTGCCGATCCATTGATCCAGGTGCGCCTGGCGCTGTTCCTGCACCAGGGTCATCAACCCCTGATCCAGTGCATCGAGATGTGGCCAACCGATGACGATGGCTATCAGCAGCGCCAGGCTGAGGCCGCCGCCCAGCAGGCTGGCCCGTGGTTTTTCCGCCAGGCTGGCCTGAATGGTCAGCAGCAGGATCATGCCGATACCGGCCAGCAGCACCGCCGCTTCGGTCCAGAAACCTTCCGCCATCGGCAGGCGCAGCGCGGCGCCGGTTGCCCAGCCCGGCAACAGGTAGGCCACGGCCCAGCCGGCCGCCGCCACCAGGCTGACCAGGATGAAGCGCAGCAGCGGCATGTTCAGCATGCCGGCCACCAACGGCAGCATGGGGCGCAGCGGGCCTATGAAGCGACCGACCAGCAGGCTGGCCACGCCGTAGTGACGGAAATAGAGCTCGGCGCGCAGGATCCACTGCGGGTGGCGACGCAGCACTGGCAGGCGGCCGATGTCGTGCTTGAAGCGTCTGCCCAGCGAGTAGGAAATCAGGTCGCCACACAATGCGCCGGCATAGGCCAGCAACAATGTTTGCGGCAACGTCAGTACACCACTGCCGGCGAGCAGCGCGACGCTGAACAGCAGCACCACGCCGGGCAGCACAATGCCTACCAGAGCCAGGCATTCGAGCAGGGCGATGAGAAAGATCGCCACACCCAGCCATTGCGGGTTGCCACTCAGCCAGGTGGTCAGGTTGTCCAGCCAGACGCTCATCGCTCTGCTCCAGAGAGGTTCAACAATCGATAGTCACGCCCTTCGACCTGTCCTCGGCGCAAAGGGTTGCGCGTGCAGTGACGGGCATACCGGGCGTCGACGAAACGGTACGGCAAGTGCTCGTCCCGCCCCTTGGGAATGCCCAGGCGCGCGCACTGGATGATCGCTTGCGGTCGTTCGCCGACATCCTCGACGAACAGCCGTTGCCGATCGAAGCGGCGTGCATCCCAGTCCGGCACTTTCAGGCCAAGCGCCTTGCACAGCAGGGTCTGCCCGCCACACAGGCGTTCCGGCGCGCGTGGCAGGCCCTGGCTGTCGGGGTTGTTGCGCTGCATCGCGGCCAGGGCATCGGCGCCGCTGACGGCATCGAGCCAGGGATGGGCGGATTTGATCAGCACCGAATTACCCGGCCCATGGGCGCTGAAGTTCAGCGAGTCGCCGCCGCGTGCGTAGTACATGTAGATGTGCCCGCCGTCAGCGAAAAGCGCCTTGCGTTTTTCGGTGTAGCCGAGCGAGGCATGACTACCTTTGTCGACCAGATAGTAGGCCTCGGTCTCGATGATTCTTGCGCTCAGCCACAGTGCGCCGACGCGGTGGCGAATCACCTTGCCGAGCAGTTCGCGAGCGACCAGCTGCGCGTCGCGGTCGAAAAAGGCATCAGGCAACGGCCGGGCGCCGGGCCAGGGCAAACTAAGGGTGGGTTCGGCGGGCATGAACTGTCGTATTCACTCAAGCAGGCATAGTCTGGGCGCGCGAGCATAACAACAAGAGCCTTAAAAATGCCTGAACGCGCCCGAACCAGCAGCGCCCATATCAGCCCGTCGGCGCATTACACCGGTTACGTCTGGTATCGCCACCGCCTCGCCGAGCCCGCCTTCGTCACCGCGTTCGGCAGCCTCGTGCACAAGTTGCTGTGGCCGCTGGCCTGGGGGGCCAGGGCTGGTTTCGGGCTGGATATCGAGGCATTGCTGCTGCAACGGCACCTGCAGATCGATGCGCAGCTCAGCGCCGCCATCGAGCGGCAAGGGGTGCGCCAGGTGGTGGAAATCGCCTGTGGCCTGTCGCCGCGTGGTCGCCGCTTTTGCTCGCGTTACCCTCAGTTGCAATACCTGGAGGCCGATCTGCCGGCCATGGCGGCGCGCAAGCGTCTGCTGCTGCATGGCGAAGGCTGGCTGGATGGTCGGCATCGGGTGTGTGCAGTGGACATTCTCGCCGAGCGTGGCAATCAGAAACTCAACACGCTGTTCGCGGATCTGGACCGCAGTCAGCCGGTGGTGGTGATCACCGAGGGGCTGGTCAACTATTTCCCGCTGGCGCTGATCGAGGGCTTCTGGAGCCGGCTTGCCAGCGAACTGAGTGACTTCCCCAGTGCGATCTATCTGACCGAGCTTTATCCGGATCTGCATGAACATCCGCGCTATCGCCAGCTGCGCTGGGGCGTCGAGCTGATCGGCAGGCTGACCCGCGGCAGCTATCCACTGCATTACCGCAGTCACGACGAGATCGTCGCGGGTTTCCAGCGCTGCGGCTTCGCTCAGGTTCAGGTGCTCGACCCCAGCGCCGATGCCTCCAGCCTGGGCCTCAAGCCGTCGCGTTTGCCCGGACTGGTGCGGGTGATTCAGGCGCAGGTTTAGCGCCTCGCGCGGCTCGATACGTGGCCCGAGTCAGGCGCACGCGGCCGTCGGCAGGGGCGCTGGGTGGATACGCTCGGCCAGCGCCAGGCAGGCCTCTGCATCGGTATGCGGGAAGACGAAGGCCAGGCCCTGCTCGTCCTGGCGCAGTGGCAACAGTGGCTGGTGCGGCAGGCCGGCGTAGCTCAGTTGCCAGCCGCGCAGCGGCAGGTCACGAGGCAGGTCGCCTTGCAGCTGGCCGCCGAAGAAGCCCAGTTCGCTCAGCTCGACTACCCATTGCTGGCCCTCCGCATGCTGCAGCCGCGCCTGACGCTGGCGTGGCGCAAGGCGGGGTTCGCAACGTTTCTCCAACTGCAGTAGCTGCTCGCCCTGCAGGCGCGTGCTGCCCGGGCTGCGCAGGGGCAGAGCCCGCTCGCCAAGAAACGGACGGTACAGCGCGGCGCAGGCTTCGCGCTGTTCGAACTGGGCGAGGTGGTCGGCATGGTGGATCAGCACGCAGTCGGCACTGGCGCAGGCGGCGGCGAAGTGGGCGTGCTCCCAGGGCTGGGTGAAGTGGTCATGTTCGCCGGCCAGTACCAGGGTCGGGCATTGCGGGTGCTGGCTGAAGCCGCCGAATGCCAGCAGGCGCTGACTGTTCTGCCGATAACGCTCTACCTCGGTCGGTGACAGGCGCTGAATCTGCCGTAGCAGCGCCTTGCGAAACACCGGCGAAATACCGGTCGCCTGCAGTTGCAGCGGGTTGAGCAGGCCGCATACGGCGCCATGGGCGAACTCGCCACTACGGCCTTCCTCGAGCAGGGCCAGGCCTTCCTCCAGCATTCTCCGAGCGCCTGGACGGCCGAAGGCGGTGATGCCGGCCAGCAGCAGACGCGCGCAACGCTGCGGATGGCGTGCGGTGAACAGCGCCGCCAGCGCCGAGCCATAGGACAGGCCGATGGGCATCAGTGGCGGTAAGCGCAGTTGCTCGGCGAAGGCGGCGATCAGATCGGCCAGCTGCTCCAGGCCGAGCTCGGGGGCCAGCTGCAGATTGCCACCCTGGCTGGGCAGGTCGAGCAGGATCACGGGGTGCTCCACCAGCAGCTCGTCGACTTCCGCGGCAAAGGAACGAAAACTCTGGAACGCCCCGCCCAGCATCAGCACCGGTGCGCGAGTGTCGCGCTGGCGTTTGGAGTAGGCCTGATAGTGCAGGCGCCAACCGGCGATCTCGATCACTTCAGGCGGGCTGGCGAGCAGGGCGGCGCTGTAGTCGGTGCGGTAACGCATGGGGTGCACTCCAGGGTCTTTTATCGTTGTTCTGGTGGGGCGGCACTCGGCGCCGTCTCGCCGGCTTCGGCAAAACCTCGATTGCAAGGTAAACATCAGGGGGCGATTTGTTTACCCAACCTTCGGGCGGCCTCTGTGCGTGGGTGTCACCGTTGCGCTACAGGCGCCTTTGCCGCGCGGCTGCCGGCGTTACCGCCGGGTTCTGGCGAACGTGCTGTCTACCGCTTGCCAGACGCCGCTGGGCGCGGACTTGCGAGCCCGCTATAATCAGCCCCTTTTTCCAACTGCCAGACCTCCGCCGCCATGACCGAGTCCGTGCACGCATACATGACCCGCCTGGGCCAGGCCGCCCGCCAGGCTTCGCGGGTGCTCGCCCGCGCCAGCACCGCGCAGAAGAATCGCGCGCTGCAGGCCGCCGCCAATGCCCTCGACGCCGCCCGCGCCGAGCTGACCACCGCCAATGAACTGGACCTGGCCGCCGCCCGCGCCAGTGGTCTGGAGCCGGCCATGGTCGATCGCCTGGCGCTGACGCCGAAGGTGATCGACAGCATGATCGAAGGGCTGCGCCAGGTGGCGACCCTGCCTGACCCGATCGGCGAGATTCAGGGCATGCGCTACCTGCCGTCCGGCATCCAGGTCGGCAAGATGCGCGTACCGCTGGGGGTGATCGGCATCATCTACGAGTCGCGTCCGAACGTGACCATCGATGCCGCCAGCCTGTGCCTGAAGTCGGGCAATGCCACCATCCTGCGTGGCGGCTCCGAGGCCATTCATTCCAACCAGGCGATTGCCCGCTGCATCCAGCAGGGCCTGGCTGAGGCCGATCTGCCGGCTGCCGCCGTGCAGGTGGTGGAAACCACCGACCGCGCCGCGGTCGGCGAGCTGATCACCATGCCCGAATACGTCGACGTGATCGTGCCGCGTGGCGGCAAGGGCCTGATCGAGCGCATCAGTCGCGACGCCAAGGTGCCGGTGATCAAGCACCTGGACGGCGTCTGCCACGTCTATGTCGATGTCGCGGCCGATCTCGACAAGGCCATTCGCGTCTGCGACAACGCCAAGACTCAGCGCTACTCGCCGTGCAACGCCATGGAAACCTTGCTGGTGCACCAGGCCATCGCCGCACGCGTGTTGCCGCCGTTGGCCGCCATCTACCGCGACAAGGGCGTGGAGCTGCGTGGCGATGCCGCCACCTGCGAACTGCTCGGCAGCGACGTGCTGCAAGCGAGCGAGGACGACTGGTTCGCCGAGTACAACGCGCCGATCCTGGCAATTCGCATCGTCGACTCGCTGGATGCGGCCATCGAGCACATCAATCACTACGGCTCGCAGCACACCGATTCGATCATCACCGAGAACTTCAGCGATGCGCGGCGCTTCCTCACCGAAGTGGATTCCGCGTCGGTGATGGTCAACGCTTCGACCCGCTTCGCCGATGGTTTCGAATACGGCCTGGGCGCGGAAATCGGCATCTCCACCGACAAGCTGCACGCTCGCGGCCCGGTCGGGCTGGAGGGGCTGACCAGTGAGAAGTACGTGGTCTTCGGCGACGGACACATTCGTACATAAATGAAAGGACTCGGCGCCCGACGCATCGGCCTGCTCGGCGGTACCTTCAACCCGGTGCATATCGGGCATCTGCGTGCCGCGCTGGAAGTGGCCGAATTCATGGCGCTGGACGAACTGCGGCTGATCCCCAGCGCCAGGCCGCCGCACCGTGATACGCCGCAGGCGACGGCGGAACAGCGTCTGGCCATGGTCGAGCTGGCGGTAGCTGGCGAGAAGCGGTTGACGGTCGATGACCGCGAACTGCGCCGCGACAAGCCGTCGTACACCCTGGACACGCTGGAGTCGGTGCGTGCCGAGCTGGCAGACGACGATCAGCTGTTCCTGCTGCTTGGCTGGGATGCCTTCTGCGGCTTGCCGAGTTGGCATCGCTGGCAGGAGTTGCTCGAGCATTGCCATCTGTTGGTGCTGCAGCGGCCGGATGCCGACAGCGAGGCGCCGGAGGCCCTGCGCGATCTGCTGGCGGCGCGCAGTGTCAGCGACCCTCTGAGCCTGGAGGGTGCTGGCGGGCAAATCAGTTTCATCTGGCAGACTCCGTTGGCGATTTCCGCCACGCAGATTCGCCATCTACTGGCAACCGGCCGCTCGGCGCGTTATCTGCTGCCCGATGCGGTGCTGGCCTATATCCAGGCGCACGATCTGTACCGTGCGTCCCATGCTTGAAACGCCGTGCATGTGCGCTGGCGTCCATTACACGAGGCAAATGAGTTTTTATGAGCAAGCAGAACATGCCCAGCGAAGAGCTGGTCAAGATCGCCGTGGCGGCGCTGGAAGAGATCAAGGCGACCGACATCACCGTGATC
>Ga0070752_1001260_pt1 | contig 18196 bp, 21 predicted proteins | sample VirMetDEL_Aug_30_FD_77440 | JGI IMG/M metagenome (GOLD analysis project Ga0070752, IMG submission 77440) | Aqueous microbial communities from the Delaware River and Bay under freshwater to marine salinity gradient to study organic matter... | ecosystem: Environmental > Aquatic > Marine > Coastal...
ATATATGTATCGCTGTATAGAGTGCGGTAAGGCAAAAAATAAAGAAGTCTATGAGTCAAACCTAAAATATATACAAGGGCACAAAAAAGACCACGGATGCTCTCAGTGTGGCTATAATGAACACCCTGCGGCACTACAGTTTGATCACTTAGATCCTAATGACAAAGATAAATCACTAAAGGGTCAAGGTGCAGTAAATTACATGTGGAGTCTATCAAGGATCCAAAATGAGTTAGCCAAATGTCGTATTCTTTGTGCTAATTGTCATTCTATTGTTTCTTTTGAAGAAGGCCACTTAGGAAAGTCCTTTCATAGATGCAATCGATAGCATTTTACACACCCCATTAGAGATCGCCTAGCGGCTCATAGGGGCTTCTCTTTTCTTGTGCCTCTTTTGCCCGTAGGGAAGTTTTAGCGCTAGCCATAGGTAAGCCATAGAGAAGACCATAGATGCCCATAGAGGAGCACAGAGGGCCATTAATGGTTATCTGTGAGTGTGGTGTGTAGTTTCATGAATTAAAACCCCGAGGGGAGTGTAACGACCCGAGGGAAGGTGTGCGTTGTCTAAGAAAATTTATAAAAATTTTGCGAAAAATTGTCGGACATGCGTATATGCATGATCCTATAGAAGAAATTGATCACTCTAAAGAACTACGAATACGTTAATTAAGGACTAGAATGCCTACAAGAAATGATGTTACTGGGGATGCTATAAAGAGCAAAACCAATACAGAAAAGTATAGAAACAATTATGATCGTATATTCAACAAAGATTGGAATCACACATGCGATAAGCTTGGTAAGGCAGTTAAAATCCCAAAAAATACAGTATGTCCCCTATGCGGACTATCGGGATCTCGAGCAGAATAAATTGATCACCCTATAGGATTTATCCGCCGGGGTCTATTAATGCCTATATCTATGCCTATATGTGTAAACCATGACTGAATAGAAATACATAAGGAGCTTTCTTCTTATGTTTAAACTACAACTATTTAAGGGCTTAGACAATGCTAGACCAATTAGCGGTATTTATCAAAGGTACACTAGCGCTGGCTATCATCATCGTTGCTATCTCTTCTATTTATGTATACCGAGTATGGACTCAAGACACCTCACGTAGAGTCAAACTCAGTATCATGGGATTTTCCATTGAACTAGGAGAGGCGCGTCAACAAGAAAAAGAGACGATGCCAGACATTTACACTGGAGACTAATATGTTTTCAAAAATACTAAATCTTGTATCTGGGGATATTATTGATACTGTTGCTGGTCTTTTTAAAGACTACCAAGACAACAAGATTACCCGAGAACAACTTAAATTTAAGCTTAAAACTTTTGAAGCTGAAAATGAACAAGCATTAAAATTAGCTCAGATAGAGTTAAACCGAGAAGAAGCAAAACATAGTAGTATGTTTGTCGCAGGTTGGAGACCTATGTTAGGTTGGATTTGTGGTTTAGGTTTTGCTATGAATTTTCTTGTAGCTCCTATTGGAACCTTTATTGCTAACTTAGCAGGATATCCGATTGAATTCCCACAAGCAGATGTAGCTACTATGATGCCTGTTTTATTAGGCATGTTGGGCCTAGGTGGAATGCGTACCTTTGAAAAGGCGCAAGGGGTTTCTCGTGACAAAGTATAGCTTAGTATTTTTAGCCTTAATAGTAATGTTTAGTTGTTCAGAGCAGTCAAATAAACCTGCTATAGAAAAACAATTACAAAGACAAGAGCTAAAAGTTACAATTAACTTCTATCCAAATTTAAGGTTACTAAACCAAAAATATAATAAAGAGTTTGGTGATACTGGAAATATAAGAACAGGATTCGCTGTGTGGGCAAACCCCGGCAAAGAACCCTATTGGTGCGATATTCATGTTTTAGAACCTAAATCAGTAGATGACGAAAGAACACTGACACTAGGTCATGAACTGGCTCATTGCATATACGGGAGTTATCATAAAGAATAAACATGAGCGATCAAGAGACTAATTATTATGCATCCTGAAAATTTACCTTCTCATTTAGGAGGACATTTTTATGTGACACATTTAGATATTGCCAATCTTAAATATCTAAAAGAGAAATATAAAATTGAAACAATGATAGACATCGGTTGTGGACCCGGCGATATGATACGCGAAGCTAAAAAGCTAGGGATTGAAGCCGAAGGTATTGATGGAGATTTTACTTTAAAATTTACTGACATACCTGTTGTAATAAACGATTTTACCAAAAGTTCTTATAATTTTAATAAGACTTTTGATTTAGCGTGGTCTGTAGAATTTGTAGAGCATGTGCCAAAAGAAAGCATTGACAATTATATGTCTGTGTTTAAAGAAGCAAAATATGTTTTAATGACGCATTCACCATTTAATACAGAATACCACTTCAACGTAGAACCTAGCAGTTACTGGATCGAGTTGTTTGAAAGCTACGGCTTCATATTATTAGAAAATGAAACAAAATATATTAGAGAAAACAGCTCAATGGAAAGAGAATTTATAAGAGATTATGGACATTTCTTTCTAAATCCCGATAGACTTACTTAAGGAGATTATCATGGCTCACGACGGAAAACCTTGCTCTTATGGCATGACCAAAGGAAAAGGTAAAAAGCGCAGAGGCAAATAAAATGCCAGCGAAAAAGAAAAATAACTTATATGATAACGTCCGTGCTAAACGGGCGCGTATCAAAAAGGGTTCCGGTGAAAAAATGAAAAAGCCGGGACAGAAAGGATACCCCACAAAAAAGACATGGACAAAAGCGGCCAAGACATCTAAAAAGAGGTGAGATGAAAAAGAACCATATTGGAATAGTAATTGCAATGCTCCTCGCACAAGGTTGTGCAAATATGGAGTTAAAGAATGAAGATTGTGTAGAATGGCAACACTATGAAGTCCCGGTATCCGAATGCACGGGCGGTCGTGGTGTAGCTCCACAAATCTGCGTTACGCGCTCACAGGTTAAATATTTCTGTGTGAGTTGGATTGAAACAAAAATTTAAAATATAAACGAGATTAATATGAGAATATTCACTACATATTTTTTGCCTTTAATAGCTATTTACTTAGCAGATGTAAGTAACTGGTTGTGGTTAACCGCGTTTATGTGGTTTGTCACTATTAGTCTAGGGGAAGCAATCGCTTTCCATAGGTATTGGTCTCATCGAACCTTTGAATTTAAGCATTGGATTATAAGAGATCTTTTTACTTTTTTCGGAGCCATTGGAGGTGTAGGCGGCCCCATTCGCTGGGTATCTACTCATCGTCTTCACCATAAGGATGCAGAAACTATAGGTGAAACTCATAAGTGGCTAATAACTGAAAGTGCAGGCAAAAGAGTATATAGGGATACAATTACACCTTTTAATAAAATTTTACATAAGTATTATTATGAATTTCTGTATTTATGGCTTTTAATTCTACTTTTAATAGATTACAATATTTTCTTGTATGGAGGTATACTGCCAATTGCTGTCCACATTAGTTTAAATCTTATATTTCCGAATTTAGACCATGTAATAGGCACTAAAAGATACCCTAATTCAGTAGGTAGAAACTCTCATATTGTAAACTTTTTTACTTTTGGAGAAGGTTGGCACAATAACCATCATAACAATCCGGGAAAGATATCCAACTCAGAAGCATGGTACGAGATAGACATTTCTGGATTTATAGTAAAATTAGTAAAGAGTAACTAAAAATGAGTGAAAGAATTCAAGGTAATTTGTATATTAGAGAGGCTACAAACGCAGATCGGGATACTGTTAATATTTGGATTAGTGAAAGCTCTCTTTGGCCAGATGACCCCGACATTCAAAAATTTTTAGATGAACAAATAGACAATGATGTTGAAAAAAGACAAGCTTATATTCTCGAAAGAAGAAGCGGCAGAGGAGGCGGGACATTCACTCCTATTGGCTATCGGCAAATCATTTATTTAAAAGAATTAAGACAGCTGTATTATCAGATAAGCTTAAACTCGTCGGGTTACAGTTCAGACAGAAAATATTTTGATTGGTTAATAAATGAATATTCTAATGCAAAAGAAATTTTTTGTATACTACCAAATGCAGGTTTAAGAGCTTTATCTAAACAACGAATTCCAGAAATAACAAATGACTCTGAAAACGAATTATTAAAATATACAATTAGAGATTAAAGACTATGGCAACCTATACAATAAACGGCACCATCGGTGGGACAGCACAGACTCAAGATGTTGTCGTTGGGGACACTATTAACTTTAATGTAACTGGCTTAGTTGGCGGTGGTAGTATCAACAATGGTACTCCAAGCAATTGCACGATAACGGTTACTAACCAAGCTACTGCAAATGGTACCGAAACGGGTACGTTAACTAACTTTGCGGTAAATGCTTACTCAATAGCTTGGAGTCAGACAGTTAGTAAAACAACTGACTTTTTTATTCTTACAGGCGACGTTACTGCGGCGGCTAGTACTGACGGCGTAATTTCTGTTTCTGTCGCTAATGACCAGCAGTCCAGTACTGAAACTGGAGATTCGGTAGTTACCATTTCCGATGGAAACGCTACTACAGATTATAGAGTGTTAATAACTAGTACTGGCACGGGTCAGGCCATAGGCACTCAAGCGGGGCCAACTAGAACAGGCAACGGTACTATTAACATCCCCTCGAACAGACAACCTACAGTAGGCAATGTTGTTAGCTATAAGACACAATTCGCAGATGTAGGTGGAAGTAACTGGGCGGATTGTACAGGGACTAATCCAACCTTTACGATTGGAAGGATTAATAACTTTACATTTCAAGATATAAATCCTGCTGGAATAAATCAGCAGTATATTCGCACTGTTCAAGTAAACGGCTTAAGAAAAGCATACACTGCTTCTAAACTTAGCGGTTTTGGTGATTTTGCAGTAAATTCGAGTTCAAGTTCTACAGGTGCGACTTTTAATACTACTAACAAAACTATTACTAATGGTCAGTATATTCACGCTAGAATGACGTCCTCTAGTATTGCGAACACACCACAAAGCGAAACAATTAGAGTTTTTGGTACTAGCTTAGTAGAAGATGATGCATGGACCGTAACAACGGGGAACGCATCTTACTCTATCTCTGCACCCGCCTCTATTAACGAAGGCTCTGCAGGAACGATTAACGTAACAACCTCTGGAGTTCCGAATAGTACTACTTTATATTGGGATTTAGATCAATCAAGTGATTACACAACCTCACTGGGTACAGTGGTTATAACCTCAAATGCAGGTTCTTTTTCGATAACACCCTTAGCGGATAGTCAAACGGAAGGTCCAGAAACAGATACCGTTCGATTATATACGGATTCAGGAAGAACTAACGAGGTAGCCAATGATAGCTTTACTATTAACGACACCTCTACAGGAGGTAGCGGAGGATCAGGTAGCGGAAGCAGTGACGGTAACCAAGCGTACGGCATTAATGTTTACTGGGCAGACGGTAGTACTATAATTTGGTCTTCGAATTTAACTCAAAAAAATGGACTTGTAATTGATACTCCCACTATTGCAGGCGGTGCAACTCAAAGTTATACTGGAATTGCAGACGCTACGTCAACTAGCAAAATCGGTGTAGACGTTGTTTTATACGGAATTGATGCTAGTACAGATAGCTTCTCAGTATCCCGTACAACAGCTAACGGGGGCACTATATCAATTACCAATGACACTGCTGGCTCTTTAAGCCCGGATATAATTGTTTATAGGATTGCGTAATGACTTATGGAATAAGAATAGACGGTACAGACGGGAGTAATGTGTTTCAAGTAATTGATTCAGATGAAAACCAAGACAGCTTTCAAGTAGTTGCTACTGGAACCGGTACTAGCGTTAACATAAACGATTCCGCGTATGGGGGAGCTACCGGTACTAAAACTCTGTTTTTTAACCCGATTGCAGATGTTACTACTGTTTCTCTTTCGGGAAGCACTTATACTTTTAAAAAGTATGCTACTACGGAAGACGGTAGCGGTAACAAAACAAATGCCACTGTAACTAACCAAACTGTAGACTGGATTTTAATTAAGAACTCTAAAGATTCTCCTTTAAATACTAGTTTTGGTAATTATGGAATTCAAGTTTTCAAGTCTACAGGTGCAATATCTTTTGATTCTAGACGTATGAATTCAAACCAAACTTTCAGAGTACTAGGTACAGCCGGGGAAAGGACAGTTGCAGGAGATGATCAATCTTCAGCGGCTAGCATAGTTCAGTTTGACGCGGCTAGTACCGATATTTTTGTAAGTGCAGATAACTGCTATTACGTAGATAACGGAACCTCTGGTGAAGTGTTAGGCTATGCAATTGCAGGCACTGGCGCAAGTAGCTTTTTAAGAAATGCTTTTTATTTTTGGAGTTATACAGGTGGCGGAGGTCGTACAGACATTACCCGCTATTACTCAAACCCTTACCCAATAATATACGGAGAAAAACGATGACAAATGAGCACCACGGATACGCACAAGTAGATCCTGAACACGGTCAAATTTTTTCTATAAGATTACCTGTTGGAGTTATTCCTGTTCCCGGAATGAACGAGGATAACACCCGGATTAATGTAATAGTAACCGACCAAAATTTACCTAATGAACAGTGCTTAGACTTTAAGTACTTTATTAATAATTATGTTTACCATCAGCCTAGTGGCACTTTCCAAAAGACAAACGGGGTGGCACCTAACGATCACGCTACATGGTCTTTTGAAGATAACGATTGGGATTGGGATTTAGAACCCGTTATGAAAGAAATCAGACACAAGCGAAATGGTTTACTTGCCCATACTGACTTTGTACTGTTACCCGATGCACCTTTTACAGAAGCGCAGGTAGCAGAAGTCTTGAATTATAGGCAATTATTACGAAACTTTCCTAATACAATAACAGGCTTTCCTGCAAATTCAAATCAAGTTGTATGGCCAACGGTGCCTGACTTTTTATAGGATAAATATATGTCAGATAAGTTTGCAAGGTCAATGACTTGGTTTTTTAAAACAATAGCAGATGTCTTTTTCGCAAAAAGATACGGACACAGAGCGGTTGTACTAGAAACAGTAGCCGCAGTTCCCGGTATGGTAGCTGGAATGTGGTCTCATTTTGAAAGCCTTAGAAACTTAGATAGAGGGCATGGAACAAAAATACATAGAATGCTTGCAGAAGCCGAAAATGAAAGAAAACATTTAATTTTCTTTTTGCATATTGCAAAGCCTTCTTTGTTAGAAAGAATAATAATCATAATTGCACAAATTATATTTACTATCTTTTATTTGTTTATGTATATATTTTTTAGAGGAACAGCCCATAGAATGGTGGGTTACTTTGAAGACGAAGCAGTGAATAGTTACACAAACTATTTAGCACAGATAGAAAACAAGCAAATAAAAAATGTCTCTGCTCCACAAATAGCAATCGATTACTATGGATTAGCGCAAGATGCTAAACTAAAAGAATTAGTAAAGTGTGTTCGGGAAGACGAACGAAAACACGCTCAAGTAAATCACAAATACGCAGATAGCATATTAAGGAAATAAATGAAAAAATCTAGTGTTAAATCATGGAAGCCAGAAGTTAATAAAAAGAAAACTTCTGAAAATAATGGTATAAGAACCACTAAAGCGACTATGAATAAATCTAAACAAAGGTCTTTCAAGAAGTACAGAGGCCAAGGGAGATAGCGATGCCTTCAGATTGGCAACTAGAAAGAGCAGGTGTATCCGGCTATAACAAACCTAAAAGAACTCCAAAACACCCCACAAAGTCTCATGTAGTAGTAGCCAAGGAAGGTAACAAAGTTAAAACTATTCGCTTTGGCGAACAGGGAACTAAGGGTGCGGGTAAGAATCCTTCAAGCGCGAAGGAAAAAGCTCGGCGTAAATCATTTAAAGCTCGTCATGCTAAAAACATTAAGAAAGGAAAAATGTCAGCGGCATACTGGGCTAACAAAGTTAAGTGGTAATTAATGGGAAAACGAGTACGAATAGAAAGTTTTAATCCACCGCCAATATTGGCTCAAACTCACAATCAACAACATTTGATGGATGCGATACGAGACAATACTCAAGTAATATCTACGGGTTCTGCTGGAACCGGAAAAACGTTTATCACTGCTGGCTTAGCCGCAGACTGGTATATAAGAAACAATAAACGTAAAATAATTATTACTAGACCAATGATTCCTGTTGGAGAAGACATCGGGTTTTTACCCGGAGATCTTGCCGAGAAGACAACGCCTTGGGCAATGCCAGTGCTAGATGTCATAGCACAAAGAATTGGCTCTAAGCGGTTAGAATGTGATCTTGGAAAAGGAATCGAGGTAATACCTTTGCAATTAATGCGAGGAAGAACCTTTGATGATGCATGGATACTTGCAGATGAAGCTCAAAACCTTTCTGTTGAACAAGCAAAAATGCTTGTTACTCGAATTGGAGAAAACTCCAAATTATTAATAAACGGGGATATTAAGCAACAAGACATACCTGAAAAATCAGGGTTAGCTTGGTTATCCGAAAACGTAAAAAGATACTACTTACCAATCCCAATAATAGAATTCAACATACACGATTGCCAAAGAAGCGATGCTTGCAAAATGTGGCTAGAAGTTATGGAGATGGAAGATAGTAGGAAAAAATCAGGATTTAAATGAATAGTGAAGCGTTTGTTTACCGCCTAAACAATATAACGAACGGGCGGTATTACATCGGATATCATAAAGGCACTGAAAGCGACGGGTATATTTGTTCCTCTAAAAACTATGAGTTTTGGCAGGATTTGCAAGAATGCATATTTACTCGAGACGTATTACACTACGGGACTAAAGATGAATGCAAATTGCATGAGTCGGTTTTGTTATCAGAATGCTTTCTTGATTCAAAATGCTACAATTTCTCTGATGGGAACGGCGGATTCTTACTCCGAAATACTTGGGTAGGGGTCCAAGTTCCCAGCAAGCTTTTAATTGAAGCAGAAACAATACCTATAGAATATAAAACAACTGAGTTTATATGGTATCGCAAAAAGACATATATAAAGCTCGGATACCACGGTATCAAGCGGGATGTCAAAGATGCTCAAAGCTTTATAGGTAGAATTAAACTTAATACTAGGCAAATTATACGGAAAATACTATGTCTATAACATTACACGAAGGTCAATCTAACATAATAAGAGATATGTTTGTAGACCGATCAGTGCGTTACGCCGCAGTTTGCGCTTCTCGAGGTTTTGGAAAATCTTATTTAGCGGCATGTGCGGCAGTATTAGCAGTACAAGAACTTGTTGCTTTACCTGCTGATGTTCCAAACAAAAACGTATGCCTAATATGCCCTACGTATCAACAAGCGGTGGATATCTATTATCCGCTAATAGCATATCAATTTGGTATGGAAGAATTTTGTGATAAGTCTTCACAACACTCAGGAACCTTTTGGTTTCCCAATAATGTAATTCTCAAGCTGTGGTCTTACGAAGCGTCCGAACGACTTCGAGGCTCTGGTCAATACTTTGCTGTACTTGATGAGGTTACTACTTGGCGAGGCGCAGGGGGTTCATTTAAAGACTCTTGGGAATCAGTAATACAACCTTGTATTAATACACGTTGGTCTCCAGAAAGATCGGCAGAATATGGAGCGCCTTCTCCCGGAAGAGCTTTAGTTATTTCTACTCCAAAAGGTAGAGACTACTTTTATGATATGTTTAATTTTGAAGCAGTAGATGATAACTGGAAATCATATCATTATACTTACAAAGATTCTCCATACTTAGATTCAGAAGAAATCGAAAGAACTAAACACACGATTGACTTCTTTAAATTTAAACGAGAGTACGAAGCCTCGTTTGATGATTCAGGTAACAGCGTATTTTATAACTTCAATAGAAAAGACCACGTAGATAAATCTATTCTCGATTTTCAACCGGGTGAGACGGTTTACGCTTGTATTGACTTTAACGTTGCAATAATGGCGTGCTCATTGTTTGCACTTAGAGGAAATCAAATGCAATTTATTGAGGATTTCCAAGGTCATCCTGATACCGAATCTCTAGCAAAGACACTACAAAAACGTTTTGCCCAAAAAGGTCATGACGTAAAATGCTTTCCAGACCCCAGCGGTCGAGCCAGAAAGTCTTCAGCATCCGTAGGACGTACAGACTTTTCTATTTTGCAATCACACGGTCTTGAAACTATTGCAAGAAAGAAAGCACCGGCATTAATTGACTCAGTAGCGGCAGTAAATAGGCAACTAAAGACTGCTAGCGGCCATGTCAATATGCTTTTTCATCCTAGATGCAAACACACAATTAAATCTATGGAACGAACCTCTTGGAAAGAAAACAATCCCGACTCTGCAATGATTGACAAAGGTGCAGGTGAGGAACACCATTCTGATGGCGTAAGATACGCTACCGAATATCTCTTTCCAGTTACAAGCGGTCGAAAGGTTCGATCTAAGCAATCACATAATTTTTAACAGGAGACTTAAATGGCTAATACAGCTACGTCTGCGAATCGTTCTAAGTCAGTAGGTGATCCCCATCCTAAGTATGAATCACTTAAACCACTATGGAGAACTGCGCGTGGTATTCTTAATGGTCAATCTCAAGTAAAAGAGCTTGATTCTGTTCTAGATACATACGGCTTTAAAAATATTCTTTTACCATTTTCTCCAAGCATGACCCCTGAGCAATATAATTTTTATAAGGCAGAAGCAGAACTGCCCGGGTTGACAGCGCAGTATATTAAGGTGCTTATTGGCGGTATGTTGCGAAAGCAACCTGACATTGTACTACCCGAAGGTGCACCCGAAGGTGCTTTAGATTGGTTACGACATTCTTTCACTTCTACTAATAACTCTATGCTTTCTTTTTTAGATGCGGCTTTGTTTGAAGAGCTACAAACTTCAAGGGCTTGGGTAATGGTAGACTACCCCTCTGTTCCTAACATTGACATTCTTAGTTTAGAAGAACGTAAAATGCTTAAGCCGTATCCTGTACTGCTAAATGCTGAGTCTGTAATCAATTGGAGAACAGGCGCTCATCCTCGAACAGGTAAGCATTGCTTGCTATCGCTTGTAGTTCGAAGCTACGAGCAGGTATACCGCGATAACCCACTACATCCCGATTATGTGGAATGCGCGTATGTACATAAAATCAACGAGCAAGGTGTATATGTCGTTGACAAATACGAAATGCGAGAAGAGCAGTCAGCCAACGTTAATTTTATTAATGGCGTTGCCCAACAAGACTACGAAGTAGCTGGTGGAATGCATGGCTCAAAAAATGCTGACGGTAGCATGTGGAAGTTAGTAGCTACCTATGATCAGATTATGGCAAACAATAAAATGTTTGACTATATTCCCGCTATTCCTTTGAATGGTAATATCGAGGGTGAAGAGCCAATGCTCATGCCTTTGATTGATCGGGAAGTAAGCCTTTATAACAAAGTCTCTCGTCGCAACCACTTATTACTCGGTGCGGCAACTTACACCCCTGTTGTAATCTCTGACATGACTGACGATCAATTCGAAGACGTCGTATCGGCAGGTCTAGGATCTTGGATTAAGGTCCAACAAGGAGACGATGTTAAGGCACTGGAAACCCCTTCTCGTGCTCTAAGAGATATGGAGCAGGTAATCCAGAATACAGTTAATGAGATGGCTCGCCTAGGAATTAGGATGATGGCGGCTGAAACTGGAACGGGCAGAGATTCAGGAGTTGCTCTTGAAATTCGAAATGCCGGACAATCAGCCTTGCTAGCATCTGTATCAACAAAAGTTTCACAACAAATGACTAAAATTATTTGTTGGATGTTAAATTGGAATTATGGAACTGACTATTTAATCTCTGACATTAAGTTTAATCTTACTCCAGATTTAAATCCTGCTCCGATAGGCGCAGATTGGTTACGATTAGTTACTGAGTGGTACACTGGTGGTCTTATTCCCCGTTCTACTTTCCTTGATATCGCTAAAGCAAATGATATCATAGATTCAGATTATGATGATATGAAGGGGCAAGAAGAGATTAACGAAGATGATTTAATTATGGGAGGTTTAGACCCCCAGCCAATGGACGATTTAATTAAAAGCCAAGTAAATCAACCTGAAGTATTGTCAAACGAAGATGACGAGGAAAATGAAGATGACTGAAGAAGTAAAAAAGAGAGGGCGTCCCGCTAAAACAGAAGCAGTCGCCCCTGCTCTTAAAGAATTAAAAATCAAAATAGGTTTAGTTTCTAAAAACGGACTTTGGGAAGTTGTAGGTACGCGTGGTGATCTCTGGATTATTGCGCCTACTGCAAAACACACTACGGCATTTGGAAAAATGCCTCAAACAGAAGATCAGCTTAAAAAGCTATTTGAGGTTTAAAATGACAGACGAAATTAAAAAGTATACCCCTAGAAAGAGTAAAAAAGTCGAAGTTTCAGACTTACCAAAAATTGATCACACTAAAGAAGAAGTTCTTGTAAATGTTGGAGATACTACAAAGTGTGGACACAAAGTTTCTGCTATTGTAGATACCAACAGAGTACTAATTAGCAACAAAGAAGGCGCTAAGGTAGTCAACAAGGGCGATATTGAAATCGTATAAATAAGGAGAGTTCTATGGGTGTGAATCAAGATCTATATGATCGAACCGTAGACCATTCAGTTTCATCTAGGCAATATGAAGAAAGTGTTCAAATTGATGCAAAAAGAGCAATAAGAAGGCATCGTAAAAAATTGAACACCTTAGCTTCTGATGGAGTAGATGATCTATCTAGCACTGGTAGAACTCGCTTAATTACAAAAATCAAGTCAGAAATAAGAAGATTTACTACTGAACTAAATTCTATTATCGGAACAAAATTATCTGATTTTAGTTTGGTAGAAATTGATTTTGGTGCCAACAATCTAGAAAAATCTTTGGGTTTTTACGCAAGAGTAAGACGTCCAAGGGCCACAAAGGTTCTAGAGGAAATTGTAGGTGCCAACATCCGAGGAGAGGGAAACCTAAGCAGGCGTATCCAAGCTTTAGGTGCAGGTGAGTTAACTCGTGTACAATCAAAAATAACTAACGGTGTTAACTCCGGACTTAATTCAAATCAAATAAAAAGAGATATAGTCCGTTCAACGCGTCTCACAGAGGCGCAAGCCAGCGCTTTAGTAAGAACTGCATTTACCAGAGCACAAACTACCGCACAACTTTCTACATTAAAGGAAAATAAAGCAGTTGTGAAAGGTGTTCGGTTTACTGCGGTTTTGGATAGTCGCACTAGTGCAATCTGCGCTCATCACGACGGCAAGGTTTACGACCTAGACGATAATAGATATACTCCACCTTTGCATTGGAGATGTCGTTCGACTTTGGTCCCTGTCGCGTATTCCTACGATGAGTTATTAGCCAGTACCTCTCCGGATGTAAAACAAACTAATTTACAAAGCGCTTCTGTAAGACAAATTATGGCAATAAGTGATGCAGTAGCGGTTCGTGAGTCTTATGGACAATGGCTTGCTCGGCAACCTCGAGAAGTTAAGGTTCGACATTTTCAAGGAGATACGCAGAAAGTCGATCTCTTTGATTCCGGTCAACTCCCGATAGATCGTTTTGTTACAGCAAGTGGAAAACCGCTCTCACTAACAGCATTGAGGAGAATAGATAATCGAAATACGATTGTTACTCCAGTCAAACAAAAAGTCCTAAGTTCAAATGCAATAAATAACTTGCAAATAAATGCGGCGAGACCTTCTACTCTTATTAGAAATAAAACAGTAGAAACTGAATTAAGAAATTTTTACAGGGCAGAAGCATCAAATCTGAACTCTATTTTGGCACTAACCGATTTTCGCGGTACTTCTATAAAGGGTAAAAAATCATCTCGTAGAAGAGCTAATAACCAGTTTGATGAGAGAAACACGGGAGTAGACCCTCTTACCGGAGAGGTTAAATCAAATTTAATTTATGAACCTAACTTCGAACTTTATCAAAGCAGGTTGGATAAAGTAACTGCGTCTAAATTATTAAATAAAGAACAAAAAGATTGGATAACTGGTTTTGTCGACTCTCTTGAAAATGATGGATTATCTGTTAACCAACAATCTTCTGTTTTAGAAAATTTAAGGCTAATATTTGAGCGGTATGCTAGAGATAAACAACCTTGGGACAATTTTAGTGCAGTAGTTAGAGCCGAAATGGTAAACTCCGTTGTAAACGTTTCTAGATTATTAGACCGTGCATCTCGCAGTAAGTCACAACTATTCAGATTTGGATCCGAAGGTGAAAAAGATGCTCAAGTTCAAATTATGGGAATTTGGACAAATTTTGATGACATCATTAATCGAACCTTGTCTAATCAAAGATTTGTTGACAACTGGGCAGTTGATAATGGGCTAAGTTCAGCTAGACAACTATATTATGGCGGAAGAGCTCCTTTACGAACATATTTTCCCCAGCCTCCTAGGTTTACAGGTGCTTTAAATACTGTTAAAAAGAATATTATTCTTCAAGTAGAGTCTCTTCCTTTCGGTAAAGCATTTTTAAGGAAATGGCAAGGTAAACCAACTGACGGCGCAATTACCACTTTTTTACGGTCTGGTAAAGAAAGAGCTAGGCGTTTTTTAGATTTAGAATGGGCTTTAGCCAGAAAAAAGGATGATTGGATTCAAAGATCTGCTACACCCGATTTCGCTAAAACCGATATTAGGTTATTATCCGAAATAATTGCAGATGTAGCAACAGGCGCTTCTACTGACTATGATTTGTTATCAATAAATATTGGTAAAAAATTGTATGAGGCTAAGAAAAATGATGCGGATGTTTTGTTTGGAGCGCCTACCCTTGAAACTTATCATAAAATGGGCTCTAATATTTTACAAGGTTTAAAAGATCAAGGTAAAATAAAAATCGGGCTGAGAGGTACAACACGTAGAGGGGTTATAGACCTCGAATCAGGAAGGGCCGGACAAGGGACATTCCAAGACACTATCTCTCGTGAGGTTCAAATAGTTGATCCTGCAATGCTTAGACTTCAAAGAGCGCAACAAGAGCTTACATACTCTAGAAGAATTGGGTTTACTAGTAATAGAGAGCGTCTTTATGCTAGGGCAGGTGAAAAGAAATTCTATGATTCTAGAGGTAGAAAAACAAGCGTTTCAGTAGTAACTAAAAAAGCTTCTGGAAATTACGATCAAGACTTAATTGATAAAGATTTTGCAAATATGATTAACCATGCATCTGATTTTGAATTTGAAGTCGATCAAGATTTTGCAGATTTCTTTTTAGGTCTTGCTCATTTTAGAGACCCTAGAGGACAAGTTGCTAAATTTGACGAGCTAAATGGATTTAGAAAAATAATAATACAGCGAGGGGAACAAGGTCTCGGTTTAATTCAATCTCTAAAATATTATTTTGAAAACAAAAAAAGTTTTAGAAATAATGTTCAGATAGACGGTAGAGGACGCCTTTACACAAATGGATATTTGCATCCTGCAGGTGGAGAATTTGTTAGACCCTTCTTAAACTCAAAAGCTAAAAAAGCTATTAGTCCTGAAGTAGTAGAAGAGCTTAGATTTCAGCTAGGTACTATGGTAGGAGACGCCCAACTCGTTCTAACTAATCGAGGTAGATTACAAAGCTTTTTTGATAAAGAAAAAGAGTTTTTAGAGCTAGGCAAAATAATAACTTCTCAAACTCAAAAAGACAGAAGAAAAAGAGAATTTCTTCAACACCCCTTAGTTCAATCAATAGAACCAGAAGAATTACCTAAGCTAGCAAGGTTAGCCTTAGAGTATTACAGAATACACCAACATGTTGATGGTAATTTTGACGATTTAGCAAAACTAAGTACATACAGAACACAATTGACAAACGAAAACGATGCTTCGTCTTCTGGTGCACAACTAATTGCGCTATCTACTAGAGATAGACAGTTGTCCGAAGCTTCTAATGTTGTACCTACAAATCGTAAAAACAGATTGTACGATTTAGTTGCAGAACAAACACTATCAGACCCTGAGTTTCAAAGAATAAATCCATTAGGTAATGATATTAATTTTAAAGACTTGTCTAAAGCCGCAAAAGGCCAATCTATGGTCGCCTTTTATGGAGCCGGACAAGCTACGCAAGCAGGTGCAATTGAACTAAAATTAGCTACTGCTCTTGGTAAAAAAGGGTATGTGGTTGTAACTCGAGGCGAACTTCGAGATTTTAATAAAGACATTGATAGATCAATTAAACAAGCGGAAGCTTCAAAGCTGTTGTCTGTGGCATCATCTTTGAGGGAGTACAAAAAAGAGGTTAATTATGCTATCAAAAACAGTTCTCCACCCGGAGACAAAGTTTTAGCAATGGCTAAAGACGTTCATCCGGACTCGGCAGAATTTGTAGATAAGCTGACCAACATTCGAGGCAATCTTATTGGTCCTGAACAGTTTTCAATAACTGCTAAGATCATGTCAAGAAAGCTCCAAGGGATTGCTCCTATAACGGAGAAATTTGTTTCCTTTTGGAAGGATGCTGCAGAAACTTTTATCACTGATACCGAAAAGGTAGACATTCCTTGGGTAACTATGGATGGGAAAGTTTTATATCAGCGATATCGGCCTACTGTTCAGGAAAGAATAACTTTTATTGATCCTGTAACTGGTAGGAGGGTATCAAATGTTTACGAGGATTCAATTACAGATAACCGGCTTGTAGGTCGTTCATCTATAATTAACGCTCGTAGTGGTTTTGGAGTAAATGGAAATCATATGAATGATGCTTCTATTGTTAGAAGATTTCACTTGTGGGGTCGGAAAAACAAAATAGATACAGCTACAATTCACGATGGTTTCTTTACAAATATTGTTGATTCTATAAAGGCTAAGGCAGAGCTAAGAAGAGCTTATGCTAAATCAGTAGAATCCAATACGCTCCTAAACACGTTAAAAGAAATGAGAAGACAAGGACTTTCTGAACAAGAGTTTAAAAGACTAGTTAAGAAAGCCCGAGATGAAGGTCTTCTTGATCCTCCTAATGGCATAACTGCCAACGATATACTAGCCCCGATTCAGGACGATGAGGATTGGTATGGTATCGGACCCTAAACTAAACTCTTAATAGAGCTGTGCTCTAACAACCTAATAGTCTGTGACTAAGGAACTTAAAATGGAAAACGAAAATAATATTGAAGTAAATGATGAAGCAACTCAAGCGGATGTTACACCTTCTCAAGACGAGCTCTCTAAAATAGTAGAAAGCCGTGTAGCAGAAGAACTTGCTGGAATCAAGGAGAAGCTTAATAGTGCTTATTCTGCTCGTGATGAAGCTGTCAAAAAGGCAGTTGCTTACGAAGAGGAAAAGAAAGCACTACAAATTACTCGACTTGAAGAAGAAGGCAAGCACAAAGAAGCCGCTGACATTAAGCTCGCAGAGTTATCCGCTCGACTCTCAGAAAGAGATAAGCAGATTACAGAACTTACTCGAGACGGAGTTGTTCGTGATGCTTTACGAGGCTTAGACTTTCGAAACGAAACTGCGGCAGAGTTCGCATATCGGGACGTTGTATCTCAGCTAACGCAAAACGAGAACGGTCAGTGGGTACACCGCACTGGCGCTTCAATCAAAGACTTCATCGACACTTTTCGTAAAGACGAAGATAAAGAGTTTTTGTTTAGACCACAACAATCCTCTGGAGTCGGGCAACAAGCAAATCAAGCCCCTACCGGAGGTTTTGACTCTAACAAACCACTATCTGAAATGAGCGTTGAGGAATTGATGGCGGCGGCCGCTGCTGGACACCTCGGAAACGATCATAAGTGGATTTAATCACTTAATATAATTTCTGGAGAACATTTAAAATGGCAATCTCTTCAAGTGCATTCGGCACTCTTAACAAGGCTATCTCTGCCTACACTGATGAGATGTACACTCGCGCTAAAAAGCTCGTAGGTACAGAACTCGTAGGTTCAGAAGCTCAAATTAACCCTAACGGCGAAGACTTCATCGGTCAGGTTCGTTTTTACAAGCCACTCGGCAACTACGCTGTTGGCGCAACTGGCGGATCTTCAGAAGACGTAACTGGCTCTTCTAACGCAGTTGTAAACGTAGCTTCTCAGGACGAGGACTACGGAAAGACTACTAACATCAGCACAGAAGTACAGACTTACATTAAGACTGTCCGTACACACGGTGCTAATGAGTACATGGTACAGAGCGTAATC
>Ga0070752_1001261_pt1 | contig 18182 bp, 18 predicted proteins | sample VirMetDEL_Aug_30_FD_77440 | JGI IMG/M metagenome (GOLD analysis project Ga0070752, IMG submission 77440) | Aqueous microbial communities from the Delaware River and Bay under freshwater to marine salinity gradient to study organic matter... | ecosystem: Environmental > Aquatic > Marine > Coastal...
GAGATGATCTACGTTGCGAGACACAGTGTCAGCCCAGTCAGCGTCTTCCATGCCTTCTGGCTGTCCAGCGTTTAGCAGGTCAACAGAGTGACCCATTGCTGTGTAGTGTTGTGCGATTTCTTCTGTGGTTGGTGCGTCAGTCATAGTTATGCTCCTTCTAGGGCTGTGATACGTGCCTCTAAGTCATCGTTCTTTGCGGAGAGTTCTTGGATTGCTTTTACTAAAATTGGTACAAACTTGTTATACTGTATGCCCATCTGCTTGCCATCACCTGATGTAGATACAGTAAGGTTTCTCTTAGCGGCAGTAGCATACCCCGCAGCTTCCTCAAGGGCCTGAACTTCTTGTGCTTTAAAGCCTATGTCTAACCAATCTTCCTTGTGTGTACCGTCTGGGGTTTGTGCGTTAAGGTCATAGTCATCAGCGTACTTGTCACCATACTTAGAGCGTTTATCCCACTTGTATGTTACAGGTGCTAAGGCTTTAACAAAGTCTAAGCCTAAGTCCAGTGCAGTAAAGTCTGTTTTATCACGTTGATCAGAAGCTACAGACCAATCTACTTGTATGTGAGCTTCAACTATGTTTTCATCACCTAATACTATGTGATTACTTTCTGAAGTGTAATTACCCCCGGGACTACCTGTAATTCCTGCGTCTTTTCCTAAAAACAGTAGGTTACTGCCACTAGTAACATTATAACCTGTTTGATCTCCAAGAGCAGTGTTACCACCACCTGTGCAATTAGTTAATGAATACCTACCAGTAGCAGTGTTATTGATACCAGTTGTGTTTGCACGAAGCGCATAAAACCCCAAAGACGAGTTACCACCACCAGTAGTATTGCTATACCCCGCCTGATACCCAACAGCAGTGTTGTTGCTTGCGGTGGTGTTGTTAGCTAATGCAGAACCACCTAAAGCCGTGTTGTAGCTTCCAGTATTGTAGTAAAGAGACACATGACCCATAGCGACGTTATGAGTGCCAGTAGCATTTGTGTAACCTGTTTGATAGCCTTGGTAGTGATTATATTGACCAGTAGTATTACTATACCCCGCCTGATACCCAACAGCAGTGTTGTTGCTGGCGGTGGTGTTGGAGTTCAGAGCCTGAGCGCCAATTGCCGTGTTACTTGTGCCAGATGTATTTGCATTTGCAGCATTAAAACCGACAGCAGTATTATCCGAACCATTGCTTGTTGTCAGCGCAAGGCGACCTATTGCTGTTTGTTGACTAGAGCTTGTTGCCGTTGTCAGTGCGGCATGGCCCAACGCAACATTCCATTTGCCTGTCGTAATACTATCCAACGCAGCATCACCCAGCGCCACGTTCTGTGTACCAGTAGGATAATTCCCGTCCAGCTTGATCGTGCCGCCATCGACTGACAGGTTGCCAGACACAGTAAGAGCATTGGCGATGGTAACAGTTCCATCATCTGCCACTGTGATCCTAGAAGTTCCATCATCGGTCTTGATAATGACCCCGGCGGAATCCACAGCTTGAATGACTGCCGATCTGATTTCCCATTCGTTGGTCGCCTGATCTAAATATGCCAGCGTGATCCAAGCGCTGTCTGCCTCGTTGCGAAACATTAACAGATTGTTGGCCGTGTCATACCAGAATTGATTGGCAAAAGTCGTGCTTGGCGCAGATGCGCCAGATGATGTGGATGCAAGCGCGGCAAAGGCATTGTTGATGTCGGCCCGTGTCGCTGGAAATCCTTGGTTTGCAATGTTAAAGTCATGTTGAGACATTATGTTAGCTCCTTGCCGTACCCTTTGGCCACATAGTCCAGATCGACTGAATTGGTGCTTTGTGACGCGCCATCAAAAATTGTGATCGTGAAGCCAGTGCGGCTTTTGCTCGTTATAGCATATCGTTCACCGTCCGCCAAGTTCGCTAAAGCGACCCCGATGGCTGGTGTTGCCTTGAATGCCGTTGGAAATGTGATGTTGGTTGTGCCTGTGAATGTGATGTCGCTCTGCGCCTCTACGCGCTCAGGCATATCCACTTGAACCGCTAGTTCACGCACCGCCGGAGTGGCCGAGCCATTTGTGCTTGTCATGCGCACCCTAAACTGCAACGCACGCGCTGAAATGTCAGCCACGATGAAGTCTTGCCAATCTGTATAAGTTGGAGACCCAGCCGGATCATCATCCGTGTGACGCAATTGCAGCTTGGCCGATGTGACGTCAAACTGGCTAGAGTCGCCATCAAAAGCACCCTCACGATCATCGAATAAACCAGATGCGCCGTCGAAGGTGTTTACATAGTCAATATAATCAACTTTGAATGTGGGATAAACACGGCTCGTATATTTCTCACCGAAATCAACATAACTGTTGAATTGATATGTCCCAGAAGATGCAATTGTGCCGTTGCCGCTGTCAAACTGGCCAAGAGCATCGTCAAAGTTTCCAGCCGGATCATCAAAGCTGTCCGTTGTGTCTAGGATAAGCAAGGCACCAGTTGTGTCTGTGGTTGATACCACATTGCTAGTCGTGCCAGAAAAAGCTGGATGCTCTGTTATGGTTTGGATTGCGTTAAATTCTTCCGTATCGTGCGGATCGACGACCACCACAAAGCTAGACGCTGCCTCAGACAGACCGCCAATCTTGTCAACGGCCTTGATGAAATAGGTTCCTGTCTGCGCCGGGACCACTGCGCTATTGCCCGGTCTGGATACCTTGTCCAAAACGTCCACCGCGTTGGAATATACTGCACCTGATGTGAGGCTTGAATATCTGACTTTGTAATGAGACAGGTCTAGGTCGGTCACTGGCGTCCACGTTAAGTGCAAAGAGTTCCCGACCACGTTGCCAGTAAAGTTTGAAACGGTCTCAGGTGCCGGAGCAAATACGCTCAAGTCGAAGCCAGCCCGTATCGTCCAAGCTGATTTGACGCCAAAGCTGTTTATCGTTCTGGCGCGGACATCATATTGCCCATCCTCTAAGCCGCTGACCTCAAACCGACCACCAGTTTGACGACCAACGCGAATATAACTTGTCCCGGTTGATTTCTTATATTCAACCTCAAACTTGTCCACATATGTTTGCGATGCAGTAACATCGATCAGCAAGACCCCGACGGCAGCTTGATTGACGATCCGCAACTCCGCATCAAGCGAAACCCCAGCCGCCGCAGTTAAGAATGGTGAGGGAAGAGTTGTATTGTTTGACTCAAACGCAGACTCTTCCGCATCCCAAGAATAAACCGTTGAGGATATTTCGCGCAGAGTCAAAACGACTTCCAGAGTTTGATCGGTTCCAAAGCCAAACCGCCAATCAATCACCTCAAAATTCTTGGATGAAAAGCCAAGCCTTGTGTTCGTGATGTTTACTATGTCACCGATCTGCAATTGCAGCGCCTTTAGCCCAAACGTGCCAGAGATCGTCAATTGCTCTCTTTGACGATAAAGAGCAATCTTCGCCAATCTTTGAGCCATCGTCGGTGTGGACGTAAAAGGCAGCGAAATATCTTGCGTGACCGTTTCCCCGCCGTCCACAGTGACAAAAGCCGCAGATGTGACTTGTGGGTAGTCGGTCGGCTGATAGTTGCTGTCTGGGCCCGAGAATGTGCCTGTGACTGCGTTGAAGTTGTCTCGACGACTGTGGCGAGTGTTAATTTGCAGCTGGCTGCGCAAATCGTCTTCGTCCAAAGTCAAAACTGGTGAAGTATATGCCCCAGCTTTGATGCCCCACTGCCCTTGTCCATACCAAATGGTCCCCGCCATGCTGGCGACCAAATCAGTTATAATATCATCAGGCGGTAATGCTGTGGTGAATGATCCGTTGATCGCGTAACGCTTTTCAGTCCCACCAGCGGCAAGCGCAACATTTTCATCGCATATATTGGCAGCGGTTGCGAAGACAGTGTCATTCACTTCACTGGTCTCTGCGCCTAAACCATATGAGTTTATCAAATAATCGCGCAAACAAAGAGCCGCATTGGCCGACCAGGCGGTTGAACTCGTGCGCGGATCATATACCTTTTTGCCCTTCACCACTGCGCTGAAAGTTGGCAATCCCTGCGGGAATACATTGGGATCATGCTCCGCTCGGATGTAGATGTAAGCAACGCCTTGCGCTCTATGGTCAGCAGTCCAAGCTGAATCCTCTAACAAAAGGTCAGCGTCGGCAGCTTGATTGGCAGCCCCAAGATGCTTATTGATCCGCAGCGCATATGCTTGGAAATTGCCGTCGGCGTCTTTTATCTGATATTCATCATTGGTGACAAATCCGTTGCCATCGATAGTGAGCGCCAAATCGTTTGCATATATTGTCCCAATCTCTTCGCACTCATGCCCAGCCAGAGCAATCAAGCTGTGTAGATATTGCTGATCGCCTGTGACCGAGCGATAAAACACAGCACCACCGACGCGCTGTTGACCGTAAATGATTGCATGATCTGCGGCTGGCGACACAGAGTTGACTGTGGTTCCATAACCTTTTTGCGCTGCCGCCGCTGTTGCCGCGCTTGATCGTGCTTTGCTCGCCGCTTTCTTGTTTAGAGCATTTAATGCAAATCCAGTGACCACTGTATATGCGGCATAACCGACAATCGTGGCCGCGCTAATGGCAAAAGAACCAATAGTCACAATTGCTGTTGTGCTGACCCCAACTGCGCCCGCGGCGGCAATAAATATTTGTGGCATCAGTCAAGGCTCCAAAATAGATCACTATCACTCAAATTAGATAGTATCAGACCATCGGCAGTCAGAAAAGCCGCAAGATCAGAAACCACGACACCCATTGCGATGGGCAAAACCCCTGCCATATCTTCGCTCTCCCTGCCGACCAATGTGCCACGCGGAGGGAAACGCTCCGTGAACCTCTCCAACCTGCCATCAAGAGCGTCAAAAATATTAGAATATCCTTGCTCGCTTAACTTGCGTCGATAGTGGATAAAGGCACTCTTGCCGTCAGTATATTGACCCAGCCAATCGTCACAATATCCCTCACCAGTTAATATTTCAGCGCAACGATTGGTGAATGTGATGCAGTCATTTTGGCCCCATCGAAAAGGATAATCGCGCAAATCCTCAAGATATTGCGCTAGATTAATATCCCAATTGGAAAGCCGCATCACCCATTACCACCCCAAACCAACCTCTGGTCTTGCATACTTTCAACAAAGTCAAAAGCGCGATCACCCGCGTGCCTGATCTTCTGGTTTTCAGATGTATAGCGTCGGGTTCTTGGTCGCTCCAAGTCAATCAATCGGCTCTCAACGGATACCGATATCGTTGAAGTCTCTGCGCCCTCTTCAATGGTCATTTGGTCCATATAACCACTGAACACCTCCATCACATCTGGCGATGCGTCTGGGTTTTCCCAGCTTGTCATAAAGCCAAGATAAACTTTACAGATGCGACCTTGATATGGCTCGGTCAGCGCTAAAGATAAAAGATCTGACGCAATGCCACTAAGTGTCAAAGTCATTCCCTTTGCGGAAATATCTTGAGTTTCGTGGACGTCCGATATTTGCAAAAGATTTGCGACCCCAATATATTCATTGCCGTCAATAGTAATTGTGCCAACGCCCGTCCAGGAGTAGACCGGATTATTGTCAAACTCTAGCTCAATTGCATAAAACGGATAAACCGCAGCGTCACCAAGTTTGCTCAAGATGCTGGATGCGATGGTGCGTGCCATTAGATCACCTCAACCGCGCCAAATGTCATTCCGTAGATCGTCGCCTCGCTGACGCTCCAATTTTGCTCGTTGCTGGCAAGGCGAAAAGTGCCAACGGCGCTTGAGGTTGTGACCGCTGCATCATTAGCCGGAGCCGTTCTAATATATGGCCATATGTCGAGAGAAACATTGCCAGAGCCATCGCTGTTGGCGTCTTGCAAAACCTTGTGCAAAGTTGCGCTTCCACCTGTTCCAAGCTGTATATAATCGCCAGCCTTGAGCCATCCAGTTTGACTTGCAGTGCATCCATCAATGGTCAAAGTGCCGCCGACTTGGCTTGCGCCATTAACCAGCGGCGTCCCACCCGCTGACCCGCGTGGAGTTGAGCCAGATGGATCGCCCAAAGAGAACGTGCCAAGCTGGCCGCGCAAGCTGACCAGAAAAGCGATCCATTGCTCCGCGTCATCTCTTGCCATTGAGGGCAGCTTGATGTCGGCTTCCCAGCGCTGACCACTGTGCGCCACAGTTTGCTGCGCATAGGTAAATGGTGAGACGCTCGTGCCGACCGTATTGATCGCTCGGAATGTGATCTGAGCGATGCCCTTATGGGTGGGAAGTGTTAAAGGATAAGTGATAGCCATTAGAATGCGTTGGCAAAACTGCCACCCCTTCTGCGTGCATCCAAGACCGCAGCTTTTGACGCCTCTGCGATTTGTGGAAGCAAAGTTTGTATTTCATTGCGAACCGTTTGTTGAATACCTGTTGTCACGTTGATTGTTTGCTGGACAACAACTGAACCGCCGCCGCCAGTGAGACGCTCATTCGGCGTGATTGATCCAGACCTTGCTGGAACAAACAACTCGGGTCCGCGCTCGCCAACCATATATGGCGTGTTCGCACCTACTGGACCGCCGTTGGCCCTCGCCGGGATGCTAGCAAAAGATGGAAACATGCTTTGGATTGACTTGGTGATAAAACCTGTGATCTGTTTGACCACAAATATGCGATATAGCTCTCCAATGATGTCCGTTGCCATTGAGCGGAATGCGTCTTTCATTGACATTGTGCCTTTGACCATACTCATAAAGGCGCTCTCAAACTTCTCACCAATCATGTCAGCAATAGTTGTGATCTTGCCAGCGGCATCAGCGGCATCATCTGCCCCTTTCTTGACCCGCTTAAAGTAAGAGAACAAATCAATCTTGGTCATATTCTCTAGGTCTTTGCTAAGATTGCCGATGCTCTCATATGGCTGGTTCAGACTAGATCGCAACTGATCTTCTTGCTTTATTAATCCGCCCATCTGGCGATTAATCAACTTCATAGAGTTGTTTGTGCTTTTCATTACATTTTCAAGGCTGTCTGTCGCAAATGTTGTTCCCATGAAATCATTCATTATAGATGCCAGAGAATCAACGGTTTTGGCGAATGTCTCTAAAATCTCACCACTGAAGACTGTCCACCTAAATTGAAGGTCATTGATAAACAAAGCAAAGCGAACCTTGAATAACTGTATTCTTTTACTGGACCTCTCAAACGCTTCACCGATAATTTTGGGAACATGAGAGATAAAGATAGCAAATGTATTCAAACCATTGATCAAGCCATTGACGGCAACCATTCCGGCATTCTTTAGGAAGTCAAATGCTTTGCCGATTGCTGTGAGTGCTGGCTGAACAAATGCAATAAAGGGAGCCAATGCTGATTTTGTGTCGGCAAATAGTTTCTTAAAATCAAAGGTCAGCTTGGTTGAGGATTTGCCAAGCATGGCGAATGCGCCGCCGATAGCAATAACCGCGCCCAAGATCATCCCCTTGGGACCGAATACAGATGCAAGCTGTGGACCCTGCATAGTCATAATGCGCAGCGCACTCGTTCCCATAGAGGCTTGGACCGCCATATCTTGGAACTGCAACGATGCCATTCCAAGCCCTCTAGTCATGCTCTTATTAGATTTAATTAGCGCGTGATTAGCGTTGGCGTGCTGACGCAGTTTTGTCTGCGCCACTGACATTGTTTGATTGACCTTGCCCAGTTGGTTCTGGACCTTTTTCATCTCAGGGACCGCGTTGCCAACGGCGTTCATCTCAAACGTGAGCTTCTCAACTGCCATTATCTTCGCGCTCCCTCTTCAGATTAAAGTATGCGACCCACTCATTATACTCCGAAATGCTTATGTCATCAATCTCTGCAATTGTTTTGCCCAGAAGTTCAGCCAATGAGATCAGATTAAACCGAAATGAGTCGCTTCTTAGTTTTTTTCATGTTCCTCGACTGCCACAGTCTCAAATACAGCGCCAAAGACTTTGGCGATCAAGACAAGAGGCTCACCCATCAAGATGAATTTATCACCCACATCAAATGCCTTTTCGCCATCAGCGTTCTGGCACTTGAGGATGATCATCTCAACCATAGCGTCCATCGTAGGGTTGTTGATGAAGTCTGGATGCTTCTTTTGGATTTTAGACATATCTCGCGCAGAGACTTCTGTGAAGAATAGGGTTTGAGCCTGATCGCCCTCGCCCCATTCTTCAACATCAATCGAACTCAGTTCTTTATCTGCCCGATTTGCCGCGATGCGTTGCGCTAATGACATATTACACCGTGCTGATAGTCAGCGCACCAGTTAGCTGCAATTCGCAGTTAAGAGTTGCGATGCCATCCATTGTTGCGCCGCGCTCAACAGATGTGACAATGAATGTTCCAGCATATTTTGTGTCGCCACTGTCTGTGCCTTCAACATAGAACTCGCAATCAACGCTATCGCCTTGAGCAAGGTCTTGCTGCACCGCATCATCTGGGTCGAGATAAAGCGACATGGAACCCGATCCAGTTGAAAGACCCTTCACATAGGTGCGATTGGTATCGCCCATGCTAGTTGTCTCGACCGCATCTGTGGTCATTGTGACTGTCCAGTTGAGCAATTCGCCAACTGTAGCAACGGAACCGCCAGAAGTTACTAACTTCACGCTTCCATCTGATCCGAAATGTGTAGCCATTAGATGAACTCCTTACTTGGCTGTCTCTACGTCATTCATGGGTGTAACATATCTCACCTGATAAGTCAGCTTGGCCACACCTAATATTTGATCGGCTTCTCCGTCAAATTGGATTTCGGTTGAGGTTAGCACCGATGATTTTGCTAGTCCACCAATGGTGAAGTTGCCAGCCATCGCTTCCTCAACCTGTACCGCTATCGCATCAGCATCATCATCAAACGTGGCGCTCTCGCGCACATAGATGTCAAGCTCAAGCGATAACTCGCGGTTCATGTCTGTGATCCCAGCCGTGTAACGCTCACTCGACTCGCTGCCTGTGTAGACGCTTATCGCTGGCAATAAAGCCTCATTGAGCGGATGCACGCGCGTTGTATATACTCGACTGCTAACCAAAGACACCGCCGATGATAGCGTTGTCGCAACTGCGTCACGGATTTGCTGTCTAACGTGTGCCATCTATGGTTTTTCCAACTGTAGGACCGTGACCCCGGTTCCGTCATGTATCCAAGCGACGATATTATAAGTCACCCCGCTGATAACGATTGTCTCACCAGATGAGACACTAGGCACATCAATGGTTCGGCAGGTGAAACGAGGTTGCTGTTGATGCACCTGTGCCGTTCCACCAGCGTCCATTGGGACTGTCTCATTATCAAATATGCCGTTGATCGCGCCGCCGTCATATGTCGCCGCCGTGGCGAAATCCTCAACGTCGAAAAGCAATGATAAATCATCGGCAAAAGAGATCGCCATTAGCTGTCATCCTCTGGCGTGTTTAACTCAACATCAGACTTGCTCAGTCCAACGCTGCGAGTTGTCTTTTTAGATGCTTTAGGCTTGGATGCCTTTGGCTTGGGTGCGCTCGCAGCTTCAGCATATCCACGCGCAATCAGCTTTTGTGCTGTGCGATCAGGAATGTCATGCTCTTCACCCTTATAAAGGTTGCCACCGACACCAGTGAAACATTTCTGCAAAATCTTGACTTTCATATTCCGCCCCTTTGTTTGCAAGAGAGGGCATTTCTGCCCTCTCTTTAGTCAGTTATTAGGCAACTGAGACTTCGTCTGTTTTAGCGAAGCTGACGCCGTTGCGAACACCTACGTCCAATTCAGCATGGAGAACCATGCGAACTGTACCAGCACGCGATCCGGTGTATGGATCAACCATGATGGAAGGTGCGCCAAACTGTGCGATGATCAATTGTGAGAAGTCACCAAAGATCAATGCAGACGCATCAGTGCCACCATCACCCGGATTGAGGTTTGTTGGCACGTTGGATGAGAATCCTGTGTTGTACCCATAGAGAGTATTCCAAGGATCATTCATGATCATGACGCTGTCAGTTGATGAAACTTTGGCTGTCGAAGCCAGCTTTGCCTTGACCGCTGGGTGAGACAGGAAGCCAGCCGCATTGCCATTGACGATGCCGTTGTCTTCTTCAACCAGTTTGACCAGAGTGATGATGTCTGACCATGTCAGAGCGTCAACATCTGTACCGGCTGAAATGTCAAGGTTGTTGACATCTGATGCATTCAGCAAGCCTGTTGGCTGACCGCCGGAACCTGAGCCTTGGATCGCATAAAATTCAGTGCGATCTGCCGCAGATGCGAGCAAGTCTTGCTGAATGATTTGCTCAATCGCTGGAACGGATTCCATCATAAGCAAGCGGGACAAATCAACAAACGCACCCATTGTGCGCGGCTGCAATGTTACGCCGCCGTCTGTGCCAGCACCGTCTGCAACGTCAGCCAATTCCTCGACGAATGCTGCGTTGGCACCTGTCGCCATCTTTGGCATCTTAATGCGGCCACTGAGACCAGACATATAAGTTGCACCCAGACCGCCAAGAACTTGGCGTGCGCGAAGTGCTTCAATGAACATATCACCGCGATGCGCTGTTGGCACAAAGTCATCAAAGACAACCTCTGCACCAGAGCCGCCAGTTGCCGCTGTGGACAACGGACCACGTTGGCCCCATGCAAAGTCTGGCACATAGATGCCTTCTGCACTGCGACCGACGCGCTTAGTGATTTCATCATTCATTTCACGCTCAAAGCCAGCTTCACGCCAGTCACCTGTGATCTGCGCTTGAACCATGCGGCCCAATGAATAGTTGCGCTTTTCTTTTACAGGAACGTCAACTGTTGCTGGTGCAACGTCCAGCGGAGTGTCACCGATTGCGTCTAGCAATGTGCCACGGAACGAGTCCACAGACATGCCTTTTGCAATGGCTTCATTCGCCAGATCACGCTTGTTGTGCTTGGCAGCGATTGCCAAGATTTCTGCATCGTTCTTGCGTGCGGAGCGAACTGCTTCAGCTTTTACCGCATCAAGATCGATGTTGTTTGTGACTTCATCAGTCATTTTAACATCCTCCAAAGATGGTTGAGTTTGAGGTTTTGCTGGAACTGATCGCCCAACGCCAACCAGATTTGACTGATCTGCTGGAACTGACACAATACTAATTTCCATCGGTGTCGTTTTTACACGATAATAATCCTCTGGATCATCATCACGACGAATACGGCCATCAATACGATAGCCAACGCTGATCTTTTGTCTGATGCCATCAGCAACATCATTGAACACCTCAGAAGCTAGTGGACCCTTGCCAAATCGCACCATTGCACGCAGACGACGCGCATCTTCATCGAGTTCAACCCCTTCGATCACGCCGATTTGCTTTTCCATGTCATGGTCCAACAAAAGCGGTGCGCGACCACTATTTAGGAAATCTAAATTCATACTGCCGCGCTCGTGATCAATGACCTCCAGGCCAAATGAGCGCTCAACAGGCTCCTCCGTAGAAACGCCAACTTTGACGCGACGAGCCTCCTGGTCTATCGCAGCGCTCTCGCCCATCTGGACGGCACGCTTAGACATTTCCTCACGGCAAAAGCGCTCTTCCTCGGTCGGCATTTCTTCAACCGCCTCCGCTGGCTGCTCCGCGTGAGGCTTCGCAAACGTCACAACATACGCTTCCTCAGTCTCTTCAATATTAATCACATGACGTTTTTTCATGTCTTCACCTCGCTTCGACGACATAGGATGACCCGACGGCAAAAGGTCGGTGTCGTGCTTGCCTGACCTAAACTTACCATTTCTCAATACATAAAGAAAGCTATTCACGCGCGCATATGCCCATTGCTCTGGCGACTGCACATTTGGCCTCACGCTTTGAGGGTTGTTTTTGTACGCGCCAACCCCTCGCTCGAACACCGCCGTCAAGGTGCGCAGATTGGTGCGCTTAGACGCAACATCCCCAACCTTTTCATTGTGTTCCTCGACTTTATTCTTCAATCCCTCGCTCACTGCGTCAGTGACCGCCCGGCTCTCTTCTGACTTCAAACGCTCAACAATATTGCGAGACCAAGAAAAGCCAGCGTCACCGCCCCAGAGCGCCCAAGCAATGCGGCCATTTGATGGATAGCCATCCTCGCCTTGGTCAAACCCTTCAGCCTTCTTATCGACCTCATGGCGGCTGAAAAAGCTAAACATCCGCTTGACTGTGTCTTCTGACAGGTTGCGATCATTCACAATGTCACGCGCTCTAGCGATGCCGACCTCTGTGCCGCCGCGTCCATGCTCGCTGCGCCAATCCAAGCCCCTCTGGGCTTCTGTCTTCATGCCTTCTGTGGGTTTATAGCTCGCCATCTGGTTCCTCAATCTCAGCTTGCACTGGTGCTTTGTTACCAAATGGCTCAAATGCCATTTTCAGCCCATAACGCTCCGCCATCTCTTTGTCGGCCTGTATTTGGCTGAATAACTCTTCAACGTCCCGACCGTAGTTAGATGCAACGTCGTTCATGCTGATTATGCCGTTGGTCAATGCCGTGACGTTGGCATTGATCTCACGCTGCGGATCAACCCAAGCGAATCCACGGCCACGGAAGTGAATATTGTCGCTAAACTTGTCAAATTTGCTGACAGGGATCGGAATATCACCAAACGTCAACGAACTATCCATCCAAGCCCGAAAAACAGGCTCGCAAAAGTGCTGAATGATAAAGGATTGCAGTGTTTTATAATGATCGCGCTCTTCAATCGTGCCTTGACGGATAGACGAGTATGAAACGCCCTTTAAGTCATTCGAGAGGCTTGTGTAACTAACATTTAAGCCAGACGCGATGCCGCGCAAAACCGCTTGCTCAAAGTCAGCAAATGCCGACGTAGGGTGCACCGGATCAATCATCTTAAAGTCATGGCCCGACGGCAATTGATAGACAGAGGCCGGAGCCATATCGATGACAGGCACTTCATCCTCAGTCTGATCGTCGCCAACAAACTCATCGCCGTCTGGCGTTGTAATGATGCCAAACTTAGCCGCCGCAGCACGCGCAGCAATCAACTCAGCCTCACGATAACCGTGCAGCATCTTCAACGATGCAATGGCTGGCGACATAAACGGCTCACCGCGCGTTTGATGCGTGCGTTGAGGGATAAACAGATGCAACATTTCCGTCGCTGGGACGCGCGTATGCTTGCGCTCTGCACTTGTGGCAAAATTCAACGTATCATTCGGGTGAGCCGTTAGCACATAATACGCCACTGGCCGCTGGAAGTTGTCTACCTCGACGCCCATACGAATTTGGTTGCCATTCTCTGCCTTGCCGTTCTTCGACTCATCAATCAGATCGCTCTCAATGAACTGCAACGAAAATCCATCACGGAAACGGCGATTTTGCACAAACTTAACAAACACCTCGCCATCGCGTGCTAATGTCTCAGCAACATAACGCTGCGCATCAAGCCAAGACATCCGGCCAGTGACATCACAGTTACCCAGCCGACCCCAAGCGCGAAATGCGTTCTCAAGGATCGTATTGCCAGCCGCATCAAGTGATCGGTCATCATTGCGAGCGCGAACTTGGACCGTAAAGCCCTTTTCACCGACCACATTTGTCCGCATTAGATTTAGAAAGCGCTTTGCATACTCGTTATTGCGCGCCAAATCGCGTGATCGGTTGCGCAGAATAGGCAGGTTTGTGCGTAGCTCACTGTCAGCCGAAAAGCTAGAACTGATAAAGTCACTGAACAACCTCCCTTGATTTGCACCAGCATATTGACGCAACCTGCGATGACGCTTCTGTTTAGGCTCATCGGCTTGGCCGTTTAAGAATGGCAAATAATCAAGCAAGCCCATACTAGAACCTCATTAAGATTGTGGATGATGTTTTGCGGCCATGCTTGACATCAAGTTTCCGTTTATGAGCCTTTACCTCGCGCCGATAGTAATCACGCCAAGTCAGCAATTCATCTGGCGACATCTTAGTGAGTGATCGGCCAGCTATACTATAGCTGGACAAGTCGCCGTCAGCCCTATTCTCCAAGACTGCCTCAATCTTTTGCAGCATCTTCTCAGAATGCTCACGCGGATCAACATTGTTGACATCCAAATCTGGCATGATGTCAATCTCACCAGTGTCAACAACCAGCCGATTGCTGGATGACGTTTGCACCACCTCAAGCTGATAATGATAATGACCATCCGTATAATTTGCAGTCACAGAACTTGCTGCGCTAAACAAATAATCCGAGCCAGTGTTGGTCGCGTTAATCGTGATCTCAACATTGCCACCAGTGCCAGAGCGCAATATTAGAGCCATCGTGTGAAGCGAATTGTTGTAATCTGTGGAATATTCGGTCAGCTTAAATTGGACGAAGTCGCCCAAAACTATAGATGCTGGAATCTTCGTTGGTGCATTGTCAGCGTCAAACAGATTGGCCATTCTGTTAATATCCTGTCACAAAATTGTTAGGACGCGGCTTGAACGCACGCCTTTTAGGTACAACTTGTGATGATTTTACCCCATTTCTACCCTGTTTTGCAAGGTGTTCAATATTAAGACCCATTAATTCCAACGCAGCCATCGCATAGACGCGGCAATCAAGCGCCTCGTTGCGCTGTCGAACCTTAACCCACTCGCGCTTTGGACGACCCTTGAAATACTTTGTCACCTTCTTTTCGGACGTAAGCATTCGGAAATATTCCTCGCTATGACTAAACGGAAAGTGGCAATATCCCGGTCCAACCTCCGGTATCTTTAACCGAGCAAAGATCAACTCTTTGGCCGTATCGGTCCCAACAGGGAAAAGGTTGATCTTGCCAATGTTGTTCTTGGTGGGCTTCCCAGCGATAGGCTTTCCCTCGCCGCCAATACCCTTGATCGCAAATATACGATTGCCAGCACGCTTGCGAGCATAGTTATAAACCTGTTGCGTATAGTGGCCACCACTATCAACGCAGGATGATCGGATAATCATTTCGCCGCGCGTTGGATGGTCAAACGTCTGCCGCAAAACCTCATCAAGCCGCTGCCATAGCTCCGCGCTAGACGGATCGCCGTAAATCTCATCATATTGGATCGACCAAGTTTCATGGCCGCTGCCTGTCGCCATAATCTCATATGCCAAGCGATCATCCTGAACGTCCACACCCGCAGTCAAAACCACTGCGCCGTCTGGCAATTCGCCGTCCCAAACCTCTCTGCGCTCATATAGGTCATATTCGTCTATGCGCTCACCTTGCTCTTCCCAAGTCTCGCCAAGGTATAGGTTGACCCAAGCCTTGAGCCGCATTGGATCGCCTTTGGCGTTTATAAAGTCACTCACTCCCTGCGATAACGATGTCCACGGAGAATATAACGCAGAAAGGTGAAAGCCAGCAACGATGCGCGTTGGCTCTGTCGCAATCCACTTGCCGCGCTTGACCGCGCTATATCGCTTCGCATCATCCCAAACGCCGCCGCAGTGAGGGCAGCAATAAAAGGCAGTGCTTGGATCGCCGTTCTCCCACTGTACGTTCTCCCAGCGCAATATTTGCTCCTCATTGCAATCTGGGCAAGGGACATGAAAATATCTTTGGTCACTCTCGGCAAAGGCTTTCTCAATCCTAGACGCACCCTTCTCAGTTGGCGTGCTGACCATAATGATCTTGCGGTTCCAGAAGGTGGTTGATCGCTTTTTAGCCAACTCAACAGGATCACCCTCTGTCCCGGCAGATAATGGGTATCGGTCAACCTCATCGCATAACACCACCCGGATCGGCCTAGATGCCAACCCTGACGGACTGTTGGCACCCGCAATGCTAATATGACCGCCACGGAATATCTTGTGCAGCATAGTGTTGCCGCTATCGCGCGACCTTGGATCACCAATGATACTCGTCAAGGCTTCACTGTCGCGGATCATAGGTGCAAATCGCTCTTGCGACCAGGATTTAGCCATCTCCAAGGTGGGCTGCACAACAAGCATCGGCGCTGCATCCTGATGGACATGATAGCCGCATATATTGTTAATCATCTCCGTCTTGCCAATCTGTGCGCTTGTCATAAGCACAACTTGCTCAATCAAGGGATCGCTGACAGCATCCATCATGCCGCGCTGATATTCCGCACGGCTCGTTGACCATCTTCCAGCCTCCGCTGATGCCTCTGGTGACAAGCGCCTGTATTCGTCAGCCCATTGCGAGATCGTTAGATCAGGCGGTGGAGCCGCCGTTTTCAGCGCTTGTATCGCCACCGTCTTCATCATCTGTGGCCCTGATAGGCGTAATGACTTCGACTCGCATTTCTGCAAGCTCTGAGAGCGCGTCATGCACTTTTTCCTTCAATACTTGTTTTGCACCCGCAAGATTTGATGCCGCTTGCGTATCGGCTGCCGCATTGGTCGGGATCGCCAGCATTTTGGTTCGCATGTTTGCCACAACATCGCACCACGCCTTTTGCACATCACTTGACGGCAGTAATCTTGCGGCCATCTGTTCGCGCTCCATTTCAGCCATATCGGCCTTTGCCTTGGTCAATCTAGCGCGATGCGATGCGTAATCATCACCGCCAGCTTGCACGTCGCCTTTGATCGCACGCTCACGCAAATATTTCACATATGAGCGAACCACCGGGACAAGCTCATATCTGCCGCGCTCTTTGCGAGGGATCACGCCCATATTGACAAGCTGGTTGATCCGCTGCGGCGTTAGATCAAGCAACTTGCATATTGTGTCGAGTGGAAAGGTTGATGGTGCTGCCATGTCAAAACCTATTAAAGACCCTGCGCAATATATAAGATCGCGCCAAGCTGATTGCAGTAAATGCCAAGCCGATGGCGAAACTGTCTGAGATGGTGACGTTATAGCCAAACATGGGCAGAACGATGATATTGGCTGCAACGCTGACTAGATAGCCGATCAAAACATTACTAATCGACTCGACGGCGCTCATTATGCGGCTTTGCATTGCTCTGCCTCCATTTCAGCATATTTTTTACCGCTTGCCTCATGGGTTGCGTCTTTACCTGTGAACTCTTGCCAGCGCTTTATTATTACGTCGCAATATTTAGGGTCTAGCTCCATCATCCGGCAACTGCGGTTTGTTTTCTCTGTGGCTATGAGTGTGCTGCCACTGCCCCCAAATACATCAACAACGATATCGCCGCTTTTGGATGAATTGGTGATAGCCTTTTCAATCAGCTCTATAGGTTTTTGAGTCGGGTGAACGTAAGCACCTGTAGCTCCACGGGACATATACCAAACATCAGACTGAGATTTGTCGCCGTGCCATTGCTCCCCTTTAATGTAAAATATAAATTCATGTTGCGGCCTGTAATTGGCATTTCCCAACCCGATAGATTTTTTATCCCAAACAATGCAAGCCGAAACACTGAGTCCTATTTGCTTTAGGGCATCCTCAAACTCAGAATAAGTGCGCCACGGAAAACAAATATAGTGGGCTGAACCACTTTTACACGCAGCAACCGCACAAGCGACGGCATCACGTATCATTTCGATCAGTTCATCCCCACGCAAATCATCACCAATGATAACTCCATGTTTTTTGACTGTGACGTCAGTTGAACCAACCTTACCCGCACGACCTCCGCCATAGGTCATTCCGTAAGGCGGGTCGGTAAATACCATGTCCGCTTTAATCCCATCCATCAGCTTATCAACCGCATCGATGCTGGTGCTATCGCCACACATCAGCCGATGATTGCCAAGCACCCAAACATCGCCCTCAACCGTAATTGGAACCTCTGGCGCATCCGGCACAGCATCCTCGTCGGTCAATCCTTCCTCTACAGCCTCCGCCAACAAAGCCGCCAATTCATCATCCGCAAACCCGGTCAAAGATAGATCAAAGTCTGCCTCGTTTAGCTCCTTTAATTCAATCGCCAGCATATCGTCATCCCAACCAGCGTTGAGCGCCAATTTGTTGTCCGCGATGACATAAGCCTTCTTTTGGGCATCCGTTAAATGTCCTAATCTCAGACAAGGAACCTCTTTCATTTCTAATCTTTGCGCGGCCATCGTTCTGCCGTGACCCGCAATAATTACGCCCTCTTGGTCAATCAAAACAGGGTTTGTGAAGCCAAATTCCTTTATGGACGCGCTTATTTGCGCCACCTGTTCGTCCGAATGAGTGCGAGAATTGCGTGCATAAGGCACCAACTTCGCCGTCTCAACGTACTCGATTTGTTGTTTCATTTAGTTTACCCTTATAAATGAAAGTGTTGTTTTTCATTCTGTCGCTAGAAATAAAACGTGGTCCGAATTACC
>Ga0070752_1001265_pt1 | contig 18149 bp, 23 predicted proteins | sample VirMetDEL_Aug_30_FD_77440 | JGI IMG/M metagenome (GOLD analysis project Ga0070752, IMG submission 77440) | Aqueous microbial communities from the Delaware River and Bay under freshwater to marine salinity gradient to study organic matter... | ecosystem: Environmental > Aquatic > Marine > Coastal...
CAAACGGAGTTCCATTAGATTTAGTATTATGAAAAATAAAAAGAATAGCAAAGTCCCATTAATTATATCGCTTGGCGCACTTTTAGTGTATTGCCAATTTACACAAATGCCTATAACTATTACGTTATTAGTTATGGCGACATTATCTAGCACTTATGCAGCTTTGTTCTGCAAAGAGAAATAAACAAATAATATAATAGGGTTCTGCTGACTGTTTCAGTGGAACCCACAAAAAAGGAAAGATATGAATACAATATTGGTTCACAATACAGAAAGATTTGAAGCAAGCTTATTTAATGGAAGCGAAGTTCTTCCAAATAGATATACGTCAATAGATATAGGTTCAGATAACCTTGATATTCATGTGTTTGTAAATGACGTTGAGACATTAGATAAATTAATTGCAGCTTGCAATGAAGCTAGAAGATTCCTAGAAAGCGAGGCGGAATGAGTGAGACACCAAGAACGGATGTAGAGGCTGAGTCTTATCACCGCACATGGGAAGAGTCTTTTTATAGTATGCTATTTCATGCCAAGCAACTAGAGCGGGAGCTTCGGGAGGCTAAGAAATTGCTACGTGATATATTAGAAAATTGGAGAAATGGAATAGAGGAAAATGAAATAATTAAATTTTTAGAAAGCGAGGCACAGAGTGAGTGAGGAATATTACGCAGGAAAAGGGTGCGAATGCTATGCTTATGGCGAGTCTGAGTGTAGTTGTAATGCAGACTGGACTGACCCTAGAATCTATGAATTAGAAAAACAATTTGAGAAATATAAAAAAGAAAACCAACATCTCAAAAATGAGATACAAAAATTAACCAATCAATTAGCATCATCGGAAATTAAATATGGAATCAATAGTTAACAATCCAAGCACTAGAGCAAAAGTAATAACTAGAAGAACTTACAATAGACCTCTCAATGATGAAGGAACTGTCTTTGAAACATGGCACGAAACCATTGATCGTGTAATTGAACACCAGAAATGGCTATGGGAAAGAGCGATAGATAGAGAATTGACAGATGATGAGTCAATTGAACTATTTGAGCTTAAACAACTACTTCTCAGCAGAAAGGTTGCAGTAGCAGGTCGCACTTTATGGTTAGGTGGCACAGAAATTAGTAGACGCAGGGAAAGTTCCATGTTTAACTGCTCATTCACCTATGCTGAAACTGTCAATGATTGCGTAGACATCTTATGGCTGCTGTTACAGGGTTGCGGAGTAGGTTTTAAGCCAGTAACAGGCACTCTCACTGGTTTTACCAAGCCTGTATCAGACATAGTTGTAGTAGAATCGAGCAGATTAACTAAGGGCGGTCAGGAACACAACGAGGAATTTTGGGATGCTGAGAGCGAAACATGGACATTAAAAATAGGCGATAGTGCTGAAGCATGGGCTAAGTCTGTAGGCAAACTTCTCGCAATGAAATATCCTGCTGAAAGAATTGTGCTTGACTTTAGTGAGATTAGACCTGCGGGTGATAGACTTAAAGGTTATGGGTGGATTTCTAGCGGAACAGAAGCAATTTCAAAGGCTTATACTAGAATAGCTCAGATCCTCTCACAACGTTCAGGAAACCTTTTAAAGAAGATGGATATACTAGATGTAGTAAATCATCTCGGAACGGTTTTAAGCAGCCGTAGAAGTGCTGAAATAGCCTTATTTGATTATAGTGAACCCGAATGGATGGATTTTGCGGTAGCAAAGAAAGATTGGTGGTTGTATGACAACGAGCACAGATGTCAAAGCAACAATTCCCTACTCTTCCATAGCAAGCCAACGCGCGAAGAAATGGAAAACATCTTTGATCTTATGGTCAAAGCAGGTGGATCAGAACCAGGGTTTATCAACGGTGAAGCTGCACTCAAAAAAGCACCTTGGTTTAAAGGCTGTAATCCTTGTGTTGAAATCCTACTGGGCAACAAAAGCTTTTGTAACCTATCTGAGATTGATCTAGCCAAATTCAAGGGCGATCACTCTGGACTCATGGAAGCAACAAGACTAATCTCAAGGGCAAACTACAGACAAACTTGTGTAGACCTCAGAGATGGGATATTACAGGATACTTGGCATCAAAACAACGAGTTCTTACACCTTTGCGGAGTTGGTATCACAGGAATCGCTAAAAGACCTGATTTAGACGCATACGACTATAGATCACTGGAAAGAATCGCTACTTCAGCAGCCTATGGTATGGCAGATGAGATGAATCTACCTAGACCGAAGAATGTTACTACTGTAAAACCTTCTGGAACAATGAGTAAAATCTATGATACCACCGAAGGGATGCACAAACCACTAGGCAAATACATCTTTAACAATGTCAACTTTTCTAAGCATGACCCAGTTGTAAAAATCCTTCAGGATGCAGAATACAATGTTTTTCCTCATCCAACAGATGCAGACTCAATGTTAGTTACGTTTCCAGTTTGCAATGATGGTGTAGAATTTGACGTGGTAAATGGCAAAGAAGTTAACTTAGAAACTGCTGTAGAACAATTAGATAGATACCTAATGCTACAAACTAACTGGTGTCATCAAAATGTATCTTCGACTATCAGCTATGACCCATCTGAAGTTCCTGCCATAATAGACTGGCTAGAGCGCAATTGGGATAATTACATAGGTGTATCGTTTTTGTTTCGCGCAGATCCTACAAAAACTGCTGCTGATCTAGGGTATAAATATTTACCTCAAGAAGTTGTTGACAAATCTACATACGATGAATACGTTAATAAACTTAAAGAAATTGACCTAGATGATGCTAATGGGCATCACGAAGTGTCAGGAACAGAATGTGCAGGTGGAGCTTGTCCAGTAAAATGAAAAATGAAATTAAAAATATAGAAGATAAGGTAGCAGTATTAGAGCAAATACTGGAAGATCAAGATGAATTATTCGAGGAAGCCAGATATATACTGGCCTCCTGCCTAATGTATGTAGATGAAACATCCTTAATTGCAGCAGAAATTGAAGAATTTCTTGACAAAACAGTGTAATGGATTACTACTTATTAGTTAAACAATTGGCAAACCATGGCAACCTCAGTGTTCAGGCTGAAGTTGTCTGGTTTCAGTATAGAATGGCAAAAAGAGATAAATAGAAAGAGAGAAAAATGACAATAAACTTTAAAAAACTATCAGAATTAGCAAAACAGCCCACAAAAGGCTCAATTTATGCAGCAGGATATGATCTATATGCAGCAGAATCAACAGCCATACCATCTTGTGTTCATGGACTAATCAAAACTAATATATCAATGGAAATTCCAGAGGGATTCTATGGCAGAATTGCACCTAGAAGTGGCTTAGCCTACAAGTATGGTATTGACGTATTAGCAGGTGTGATAGACAGCGATTACAGAGGCGATATAGGCGTTATCCTAATGAATCATGGAGATGATACGTTTATTGTAAACAAGGGTGATAGAATAGCTCAGATTATCTTTGAAAAACACTACAGCGCAGTGTTGAATGAGGTAAAAAATGTTAGCAATAGTGAGCGTGAACAAGGTGGATTTGGTAGCACAGGACGATGAGTAAAGAAGTAGAACTTAAACCATGCCCTTGTTGCGGAGGCAAAGCAATAAGAAGAGATTGCGGAGAAGATTGGAAGGTAAAGTGCATCGAATGTGGTCTTGGTATATCAGGATGGGGTGAAGAAATAGACAAATGGAATAAAAGAGTTCGTCCACCACAACCAATTCCTCATTATCACTGGACGATGAAGTAAAACATACTCTAAAGATGAGCATATAAAAAGCGAAAGGAAATAATATGGGACAATGTGCAATGATATACATTAAAGAAAAGGGTAAGAAACCATTAGAAGTAGATGAATGGACTTATGATTTTCCAAATGGGGCAACAAAAGAAATATATATAGATTGCGCTCGTTATTATAGCGAGAATTACCCGAGAGGACCATGGCCGAAAATTTGCAATACCTTAATGACATTGATGCAAGATCCAGATATTGAAGCTGTTTGGTATTACAGTGATAGTCAAGATGGCAGTAAGGTTCCTGAACTGTGGATAAATGATATACTAAGAATAAGTAGATTTTATATGCTGAATGGCAATAGACCTTGGTATGATGGTGATTGGAAAACCATAGAGTAAAAACAACCCCACCCCTCTTACAGAAAGGCATTTCCTACACAGGATTTGCCTTTTTTGTTGTAAAAAAATGACCCCCCTCTGCCAAATTTTCAAAATTTACCCCGTATTTTTCTATAAAGGGGCAAAAAAGTTAAAAAAGTTCCTCTCCTGAAATGATAAACATTTGTCGATTCGAGAATCAACTACCTTTTATTCTTTAATAAACATTTTCAGGCAATTTGTTAGTTGTCTACAATAAAGATATTTAATTCTTTAATAAACATTTCCAGACAATTTGTTTGCTGTTTATTGGCATTTTAAAAATCAGATAAAGATGCATAAAAATAAATTTACTACATCTATAAAATTTACTGATTTGTGAAAAGCAGCAATCAAAGAACATTTTCCGCGTATATATAGTACAATGAATATATGTGATAAAAACGCAATAAAACAGCGTATTTTTAAATTATTGAAATATAGTTATTTATGTAAATTTAGGATAAAAAATAGCAGAAAAATAAAAATAATATTAAAATTTACTTGCAAAACATACATGCATGCATACTGTTTTAATTATGAGTAGATTAAATCAAATCAAATATTGGGCTATGGCAATCCTAGTTTTGGCTTGTCATTTACAACTCACGCAAACAAAACTAATGTTTGCGATAAAAGGAATAACGAGAGCTATTTTAAATCACTAAAAAAGAAAGATAAAAATTATGAAATCAATTGAATTAAAACTTTATGGTATGAACTTTAGAAGCGTGAATATCGTATGGGATGGCATCTATGTAATAGAAGCAATAAGCGACATTACAAGCAGTATTATTATAGGCACAGGTAACACGCTCGATGATTGTTTTAAAAGCTTTTTAAAAGAGTTTAAAAGGCAAAACAACATTAAATTTTTAAACAGATAATATAAAGGAAAGAGACATGAGAATGACACTAAAAAAACTAGAGAATAAAGTTGAATATATCAATGAACTATCTGGAACTCCAAAGAATCCATATAATAACAAAGAAGCGCAAATCAATTGTTACTACATAGGGCAAGCCTATGGCGGTTACAGATTAGAACAAATTACCAATATTAATGGTGGTGTAAGAGACATAAGTGACAGATTAACAGCTAGAGAACTTTCATACTTCCTAAATGGTATGATTACTGGACTAGAACAAACAAAGGGAATGAGATAATAAACAAATTATGAAATTTAGCGAAAAAATAATAAATATAATCGAAAATCATAAAGATTATATAGAAAATAATCAAGACTATGCAAATAATTATGAACATTGCATAGCTGACAGTTTACAATATTATCGCGCGGATAACAGTCCTAGTTGCCCTAAAAAATGGCTTGAAAGAGAACTTGATACAAAATTAACAGAAAGCGAATTTGACGAATTGTGCTATGATTTAATCACAAATGGAAATCACGAATTAAGAACTAAAATTCAAGGTTTTCCTTATGCAGACGAAAATGCAATTATTTCTTTTTTAATTGGCGAGGAAGAAATACAAATCGAAGAATTAATACCTTATAAAAATAAATGGTATTATAAAATATTAGCAGATTATATAGAAAGAGAAACAAATAGCTATATAAAAAATGAATATTGCTATTTAGACTACAGTTATTCACACATTGGATTATACCCAAATATAGAAGACTTAAAAGAAATCTTAGAAAACGAAAGATCAAATAATGATTAATAAAGAGAAAAAAACAGCAAAAATCGAAGCAATTATCGAACCATCAAAAAAAGCAAAATGGAGAAGATACTGCAAAAGAAATGGGATCTCAATTGCAAGATTAATTACTTATTGTGTCGAAAGACACATAGATAACAACAATTAAATAAAGTGAGACAATGAGAACAATTATAACAGAAACAACAGTATTTGAATATAATGAATTGAGCGGAGCAGCCAAGGAAAATGCTTTGAATATTTTTTGGGATATTAATGTGGATTCGCAATACTGGTTTGAATACTGGGAAGAAGATGCACAAAGAATAAATATGGAAATTATTAGTCATGATGGATTATATGAGACTAAGATGAAGTTTTTAGGAACTGCTGAAGAAACAGCAGAGTTAATCTTAAAAGAACATGGGAATTGTTGCGACAGTTACAAGGCCGCAAAGAGATTTTTAAATACCAGCGAAGAGGAATATAGCTGCGATGATTACCTGAAAGACATTCAGGAATATTATAGGTTAACCATTGAAAGTGATTATGAATATCTAACTAGCAAGGAAGCGATTGAGGAAGCTATTGAGAGTAGTGACTATGAGTTTACCGAGAAAGGAGAGTTAATTTAAGGAACTATTGAAATGAGACAATTTATCAAATACAACCTACAATACAACAAAGAACTATTTATCAACATAGCTTGCAACCTTGCAATGCTTGGAGCTTGCTTATTAATGGGCTTTAGTCTTGCGCTTGCATTCAGCCTATAAATAGCAAACATATAAAACAATCAAATAAGCCCGTATTTTAACCGATACGGGTTTTCTTATGTCCATTGATATACTAGCATTAAAACTATATGTAAATCAATTCTATACTGCATTCTATAGCTCATTAGAGAGATTACCGGTATTACTTATGTAAATATGAGAGTAGTAAACTTGAATGCATAGTGTAAAGATGACAATAAGTAAGATTTGACGCATAGTGTAAATGTGACAATAAGAAAGATTTGATTAAACAACACTCTTTTTCTTTTCCCATATTTCTTACCTTTAGCTGTTACCTACTGTTATTCATGCTGTTACCTGCTGTTATTGGCATGGATAAAATTTGTTATCAAGTGTTATTTCCAGATAGGGGGAGGGGGATACGAACTTTCTGATAATAAATATTGCGATTAATCAACTGCCTAATTTTTTTTATATCTGACAAATAAGCTCTTAAAAACTGGGTATTTAGTCTTATTTATAAGTGGTTATTACGCAAGGTTATACTCGTAAAAAGTGGTTATATTTGATAATACTGCTTATAAATAGCTAGTAGGGTAGTAGGCTCGTGAAGGATACAATAAACCCCCCATTTAGGGTAGGGATTGTATCCTAAGTTGTTGATAAAACTTTATAAATAATCTGAGCAGTTATAGTCAGGACATATTTTGGATAGAGCTAGTCGGTCTTCTCGGCTCAAGATGTTCCCCATCCCAACCTAGCTTAGTAACGTCAGCTAAGACCCAATATATTAATCAAGACAGGCGGGTGAGTCCTGTCGCTTGACTTCATCTGGCACCTCCTTGGACTATAGGGCGTATTCTCGTCACCCTCAGACTACACGATGTAGATTATACTATCTAGCTCTACATGGCTTTTCCTACTTTATCTTATATACTATATACATATTTTGTGGTTTGTCAAATAAATAACTATCTTTAATTCTTTAATGTATAGACTTGACAAATATGGATAGTTGTATATAGTATTATATTGACAGTTATAATAGGCATATGCACCTTGGCGGGTTTTTCCTTCTTTCTTTTTCCTGCTGAGGTGCTTTTTTGTGCAATATATTTGTCACATTTGCATTTTTTGTTTGACAAAAGAGAATTAATGGTATTTAATTCTTTAATATGAGTGAGAAAAAGAAGGCTGCCAAAAAAGTAACCAAATCAGCAGCTAAAAAAGTAGCTAAAAAGGTAGTTCCATTTAATCCATACAAGGAGTTTATGGAAAAGCATGGCATAACTCAGGAGCAACTGGCTAATGAATTAGGCTTGTCTAGGTTAATTTTGAACCAAGACCTCAATGAGCAGAAAAACCTTGTGAGAATCGAATTTGGGCTATGGAAATTGACCCATCCTGAGACACTTGTGAGGGAATCTAGTATGTTTAAGATAGAAGGCAGACCAAAAGACACTTGTTTAGTCTGTAGAGACTACGATAACAAGCGTGTAAACGTAAGAATAAAGCGTTATGATAATAGATTTAGAAATGGTGATTATTTGCTCGGATTCCCTGTTGCTGTTGGGTCTGCATATCACTTGGTAGGTAAATATACAAATAAGGGGAGATTAATATGGGAAAAGCCAGTATCAGGGGAGGTTGTGAATCGCATGAAAACCGCAGACATCAAGATTACAGATCAACAGAGAGACAAATAATTGATTTAATTGACAATCTGAGGGCAGAGGTTGACGCTAAAATTGACTGTTTGAAGGAATATAGCAACGATTTGGACTATATAAGGAATCAGTATGTCAAAAACGAGTAGCAAGAGGATACATACTAGTGATGTTCAGCCTGAATTTGGCTTTCCTTGGGATTCTGATACCTTTAGGATAGAGAGGGGCATATTAAAAAGCAACCTATCTACAGAACAGGCTGAAGCACTCATAGCCAGAAATCCTGCGGGAGCAGAGAAATTGGCTGACATCATCGAAAACCACGAAGATTGGGCAACTCAAGATCCGTTGGAGTGGACATTTACCCTGCATTGTTGGCAAAAAGTTCTAAATGATTGGTCAGAATGGACTTCTGCTACAGTGTTCGGTGGAAATCGTTGTTTAGCGCCAGAGTCATTGATCTATGATCCTGTGGCTGACGCAAAAAAGCCAATATCTGAGATAGATACTGACTTTCATGTATTAGCTTGGGATGGAGTTAAGCTTGTTCAAGCAAAAGCAGAGAAACCTTATAAAAAGGAGTCTCAAGAGATATATCGTGTTCATCTGCCCAACGAGATGTCTTTTGCTTGCTCCAAGGCTCATCGAGTTTTAACTCCTGTTGGATACCGTAGCGTAGGACATCTAAAAAGTGGTGACGAGCTTTTGCTTTCATTCTTCGGAGATCCTGAAATGCCCTCAGCTTCTTCTTTCCGTTCTCTGACCAGTTCGGACACTTCCCTTTTAGGGTCGCAGCAAGGTGTGCTCCATTGCTTGGAAAAACTTCAAGATTGTCTGGATGGTTATTCTGAGTATCTCCATCACGATGATGAACAACTTCTTCGGGAGAAAGAACACGACCTAATTTTTGTTCTGCAACGTATCTATGCTCTAAGTAGTAGTTATTTGGGTGAATATATTTCTTCTCTCCCCTATGTTTCTCCTTCAATGCTTTGTTCCTCTGGACAACCATGGGGTGATCTGGCAGAAATATTTCCCAATATCCACTCTTATTTAGACAGCGACCTCCTTTCCACTTTGGGTGATCAGAACCGCTACGAGGGCCAGTTCTTTGGCAATTTATGTTATGCTTTTTACAGACTTTGTAAATCAGCTTTGGTGTTATTCGATCGTCAACAGTATTCGATAGTTCTTGAGCAATCCAGGCTTGCGTTTTGCCGTCTTGCTCAATCCATTGGCGAATCTGTTCCACAGGATAGTTTATTCTATGTTTTCTTACCATATTTTAGAGATAATAGCATAAAAACCTATTCTGTCAAGATAGAAAAGGTCGAATACCTCCGAAATGATAGCGTATGGGATTTTAATGTTCCAGTATATCACAATTATTACCATGGGGGAGCCATTCACCACAACTCAGGAAAATCGTTTTTCTCAGCAGCACTAGTAGTATGGTTATTAGAAAACATCCCTGAAGCCGAAATTCGCTGCTTTCATGTATCTGAGGAACGATCTATCCAAGACCAACAAGCTATGGTTTGGGCTATGCTGCCTGAGAAGTATAAGAATATGACCAAAAAAAAGGGTCCTAATCATAGCATTCAATATTCGCAAAAGAATGGGTTTACTGACAATAAGTTGATTTTACCTCCACATCCTGGCAGAAAAAAGGGGTCTTATATCTATTTCAACAACTATAAGCAATATCAGCATGATAAACAAGTTGCAGAGGGTTTTAAAGCTCATTTTATCTGGTGTGACGAAGAAGCACCTAAAGACCTTGTCATTACGCTATTGTCGAGGCTCACTGACTATAGAGGAAAGCTTCTACTCACGTTTACAACGCTACAGGGGTGGACAGATTTAGTTTCTGAGATACTTAATGGTGCAAAAACGGTAGAAAAAAGGCACTCTGACTATGTGAACATGAAACTGCCCGTTAAGCAGCTATCAAAGAAGTTCGCAAACATGAATGTCTACTATTGGTGGACTAGAGACAACCCATTTGTGGAGTCTGACGCACTAGAAGCGCAGTTCTCAGGCCAACCGCTAGAAATTAAGCTTGCTCGTCTTCATGGAGTCCCTTCTAAAGCCTTCCACAACAGGCTACCTCGCTTTAATAGGCACGTTAATGTAATTCCCCACGATGATTTACCTTTTGTTAAAGATCCAGACCATAAAGTTACTAGATACCATATATGCGATCCTGCGGGTTCTAAGCCTTGGTTTATGCTATGGGCTGCTGTGGACTATCGGGAGGACATTTATATATATGCTGAGTTTCCTGACATCACGATGGGCGAATGGGCATTGCCTTGGACAAATGCAGCAGGTAAACCTATCGGAAAAGCGGGAGGCGGTCAAAGACCTCTAGGTTATGGATATGAGGAATATAAACAGACCATCATAGACATTGAAGGAAAAGCAGAGATATTTGAGCGCATCATTGACCCTAGAATGGGCAAATACACGCAACAGGCTGCTTCAGGAGAGACTAATATCATTCAAGAGATGGGTGATTTAGGCTTCTACTTTAAACCCGCACCTGCCGATGACGAGGATCAGGGCATAGGGAAAATTAATGATTATCTAGCATGGGATAGTAACAAACCTCTCTCTGACGAAAATAGACCTAGATTATATGTCTCTGATCGTTGCGAAAACACAATTACAGCAATGTTGGAGTATATGGGAGTGTCTCGAGAGGAAGCTTACAAAGATCCTGTTGACTGCGTGAGATATTTGTGCGTATCCGATCCTATCTATATAGGCAGCAATTACAGCGTGGGAACGGAATGCGCGGGTGGATATTAACACCGATTTGACAAATGAAAAAAAGTGAATACATTATGTTCTTATTAGTGAAAAAAAGGTAGTTATTTCTTTATTATGGCATTTCATCAACAAAAAACAGACCCAAAAGAGGATGCTCTTCAGTTTCTTCAGGACACACCAGATATATCACAATTAGCTGCTGCGTATGAGGAAACTCGGTCACAGTTGACTGATTTCCTAGAAGCACAGCAGAACGGCTTTGATACTAGATTTAATATTTGGCCTGGTAAATCGAGAGACAACCGCAAACACGCTCGTGCAACCACAACACAGAAGCCTTTTCCTTGGGATGGTGCTTCAGATCAGGATGTATGGCTAGTAGACAACGCGATTAGAACTCACGTTGATATGCTAATGAACTCGATTAATAAGGCTGATTTCATGGCAACTCCTGTAGAGGACGATGATATAGAGAGATCAGCAGTAGTATCCAACTTTATGAAGTGGATGCTCAACACGAAGATCAAAGAGTTTAAACGCGAAATGGAAGTGGCTTGCAATCACCTGCTAGAGAAGGGATTAATGGTCACTTTTCAGTATTGGGAGCAGAAGGAAGAGCGCACTCTACAGACATTTACCTTGGAAGATTTAGCGCAACAAGACCCTGAACTTGCACAATCAATTATCTCAGAAGAGTTTGACAAAGAACTCACATCTCGACTATCGGAAGCACTAGAGGTTAGTAAGAAAAAAGCCAAGAAATTCATCACTGAACTAAGAGAAACTGGTCAATCTAGCCTTGGAATACCCACACAGACAGTCAATCGACCCGCTATTAAGGCACTTGCACCAGATGAGGACGTTTTCTTTCCTGCATGGACAATCGACCCACAAGATGCACCTTATTTCTTTGTGGCATCATATCATAGCCCTCAAGAGCTTAGAGCAAAGGTTAGAGATGATGGGTGGAATGAAGATTGGGTAGAGTATGCAATTAATAATCTACAGGCTACTCACAATGAGGCTGATATAGATTATAGCAGAATGACCCACCGCGAGAGAAACATAGAATTTAACCTATATGACGACCAGACAATCAGAGTCATCTATTGCTATCAAAAGCTACACGATGAAGATGGTATTCCTGGTATCTACTGCACAGTCTTTCATCCTCAAGTTCACGGGGATAACGCAGGTCACGCAGGTCAACTGGAACAAACATGGGCAAAACACCAACTTCTTGACTACGCTCATGGACGCTACCCGATTGTAGTCACTAAGTTAGAAGAATGGTCTAAAAGGCTGTATGAAACGAGATCTTACGCAGAAGTAGGGAGATCATTACAGCACCAATTAAAAGTAGAGATTGACTCCCAAATCGACCGCAATTCTCTCGCCACTCTTCCTCCATTACAGCATCCAATTGGCAGACCTCCCAAAGCTTGGGGTCCTGGTGTTTGGCTAGGTGTAAGATCACCTGGTGAATACTCATTTGCAGACATTCCAAACTTCGATCAAGGAACTCTTGAGATGCGCGAAGAAATCAAGCGACAATTCAATAAGTATTTTGGATTCGCTGATGATGATTCTGACCCTGTAGAGATTTCAAACAAACAGCAAGCTCTTATGAATAGAGTTTTTAGTCACTTGAGTCAGGCACTTGACCAAATATGGAGCTTGTATCAACAATATGGACCTGACGAAGAATACTTCAGGGTAATAGGTGTAAATGAAATTCAAAGATTCCAAAAAGGAGAGGCATCAAATAGATACGACTTCTACTTCAGTTTCGATGCGAGTAATCAAGACCCGTCAAATGTTATCGAAAAAGCTACAGCCACTGCACAACTCGGTTCCACGCTTGATAAGAATGGGGTGTTGGATACGGAGTCGCTGCTCAAAAAGGCGGTAGGTCACTTATGGCCAGGTTGGGATGAGTTAATCTTACCACAATCTACAGCATCTCAGAAAATGTATGAGGAAGAGCGTAGAGCACTAACTGAGGTTAAAAACGGCTTCCCATTGGATGTCAAAGAAAATGATGCTCACGAGGTTAAAATGCAGATTGCAATGCAGTGGGCACAACAACCTGATATTCAGGAAGCACTCCAAGAGGATGAGGCATTTGCAGCACGATTCGAGGACTACATGAAGAAGAGACAATTTCAAGTTCAACAAAAACAAAACGCTGTTATTGGTAGATTAGGTGGACCATCTGGTGGATTCGGAGCAGCATCATAGAAAGAAAGAATGGCAAAAGAAGAAGAAATTCAAGTATCAATCAAGGTGTTAAAGGATTCTGACCACTTCAGAAACTTTTTAGAGTATGTAGCCCTATTAAGAGAGGATGCATTAAAGAATCTACAGACACCTGCTGTCATAAAAGACACAAACTTACACTTTACCACGTCAGGGATGATTGCAGCGTATGATTCTCTGATTGATAACGTCAAGGACATCCAAAATAGTTAGATTTTGGGCAGATTTGACAAAAACTAAAAACACAATATAATATATAACATCTTAGGTTAGACCTATGGCAGAAACACAATCAGACGCTACTGATGCAAGCGTCTCTAATGAAGAAGCATCTGGGAATATTAGCGAAACAGAACTCGTTTCTCGATTAACGCAAAGGTATGAAAATCTTCCACAAGAAGATCAACAACCTGAAGCAGAGGGAGAGGGGGAAGTAGAGCAAAATAATCCTGACGAGTCAGACAGTTCAACAGAGCTAATTGATGAATTGTCAGGAGAATCAGAAGCAGAAGAATCCGATGGCGAAAGTGAATCTTCGGAAACAGAAGCGGAAGATGAGCCTATCTCAGAAGATAGCGAAAGCAGCGATGTTCTTTCACAGTTGGGAATTGATACCGAAGGGTTATCAGAAGAGCAGATACAACAACTAACTGACGCTCTTGGCAGGGATAAGATGCTAAAGAGAATCAATAAGTTGACAGCACAGAAGAAGGAAGCTCAGGAACAGCTTGAGCAAGTTCAACAGGAAAGTCAACCTAAACAGGAAGTTGCAACTGCCGATCTTAATAGCCCCGTTGCAGACATCTTAGATCCTGCTGAGTTAGACAAGCAAGCAGATCAAATTGAGGAACTACTTGATTGGTCAGTGGAAAGTCTAATGCAAGAGGATAAATATGATGACGATGGCAATGAATATCTCGCAGAAAAGGATGGTAAACGCTACAGCAGAGAGCAACTAAAAGCAATTCGTGAGAATGCTAAAAATGCTCTAGGCAAAACAGGGTTTATTGCCAATCAAAGGAAATTCATTGAGCAAAGGCAACAAGCGGATCAATTAGCAGTTCAAACGTTCGATTTCTTTAAGGAAGGGCAACACGAATCTGAAGAGTATCAAATATATGCGTCAGTAAAACAAGATCCTACGATGGGTAAGATTCTTGATATGCTACCAAACGCAAACTACATGATAGGTCTGATGATTGAGGGGCAAAAAGTTATTGCCGAAAAACAAGGCAAAGCACCCGCTAAAAAGGTTGCTAAGAAAAAAGCACCAGTAGCACCAATTCCTTCTGGATCATCATCAAAGAAAGCGACAGGCAACACTGCGGAAAAATCAGCATTAGCAAAGCGCATAGCAGCAGCAGAAAAAACATATTCTGAGACTGGCAGCACTAACGATAGAATCAGATTAGCTGAGTTGAGAGGTCAACTCAAAAACTTATAATACATATATTAGGAAAGGTAAAATACAGTGGCATTAGCAACATCATATAACGCAGCAGGTAATCGTGAGCAAATCACAGATGACCTTACAGTTTTGGAGCCAGAAGAAACTCCAATTCTGTCAATGGCAAAGAAATCAAAAGCTACAGCAACTTTTGTAGAGTGGCAAGCCGATGATTTAGATACACCCGCATTTGCAGGAGTATCAGAAGGGGCAGACGTAAATTCATTCGACAATAAGGCAGCGAATAGAGCAAAACTTGGTAACTACGTGCAGAAGTTTCGTAGAACTTGGCAAGTTTCAGATATTCAGCAACTCGTTGCTACTGCGGGCGTTCCAAGTGAAATCGCACGTTCTGAAGCAAAATGTGTTCGTGAATTAAAAAGAGATATTGAATCAGCAATCGCTTCCGACCAAGATCGTCAGCAAGAAACTGGTGCAGTAACTCCATACAAACTTCGCGGTTTAGGCGATTGGATTGATGCTTCAGGACCATCTGACGTTCCCGCAGCATACAGAACTCCTTCTGCAAGTGTTAACTCGACAGCAATGGGTTCATTCACAGAAGATACTCTACAGGGTGTTCTTCAAAGCCGTTATGAACAAGTAGGATCAGCAGGAGATAATCTATATCTCGTTGCAGGACCAACTCTTAAACGCACAATCACAGACTTCGCTCGCGCATCTGATACTACTTATCGCGTGACTGAAGATGCAAACGATAAGAAAATCACTCTTAACGTTATGCAATATGAAGGTGATTACGGTGTAGTTTATATTGTTCCTTCACTATTCAACGGACGCACTAGCGGAAGTGGCATTGATGCAACAGTTCGTCATCGTGGTTATTTACTAACTAACGATTTAATTGAGGTTCCGATTCTTAAAGCAGAATCTTCACAACGCCTTGAGAACCAGGGTGGGGGTGAGCGTGGATTTTGTGACGCGGTGCTCTCTCTTTGCGTAAAGAATCCTTTGGGATTAGGTGCATTTAAAGCTGCTAGTTAATAATTCAATATAGGAGATATATAACATGACAGTTCAAGAAGCAGCCTTATTAGGTTACACTCACGTTAAAACAATCACAGCAGCAGACTTGACTAGCACTACTTCTGGTGGTGCTGAAACAGAAAATCTGTTCACTATCCCTAAAGATGGGTGCGTGGATGAGGTGTTGTTTTATCTAAAGACAGAGTTCGATGGAGCAAGTTCTTCAGATTTGGCAATCACAGTAGGTGATGACGATGACGCAGACGGATTCATTGCATCTGCAACAATTCACGCTGACGGAACCGCAGTTAGCTCTAAAATCAATACTGGTGCATATTTCACCGTTGGTTCGGATGCTAATACAGGTAACTGTAAAGTGTATGACAATGCTGCAACTAAGACTCTTAGCGCGGTATTCACACCAACAGGAGATTCAAACAGTGACATCTCTACAGGTGAAGTTGTAATCGCAGCTCGTATCAGAGACTTCAGCGAAATTAAATAAACAATCTTAATGGGGGGCGGTCTACAAAGTTAGGCCACCCCTTTAACTTATACATTATGAGCGAAATTGACCAACTTGCAGATAATATGTATGATGTTCCTGAATTGCGGGGAATGAATGGAACAGCGTATATGGATGGACTTGAAAGATATTTTAGATTTAGCGAATCTAGGGATGTAAAAGAATTTAGCTTCAAAAAGCGAGAAGCAGATGCATTAATGGAAAAAAAAGTTCTTGATAACCAAAACAAGGGAATTGATGGATTAGGGCAACTTAAAGGAGTAATCCCTGCCAGAGAGTTCTTTAGATGGAGGCAGGATCAAGGCGATCATGTATGGGAAGATAAGCACTTCCTTAATAGTTTTTATAGGGACAATCCGCAATTTAAAGTCAAAGGCTACACTAATAGCCACTATTAATTATGGCAAGAACAAGCACATACAGTGAATTTGAGGATGGAGTTAAGGCTTTAATAGGCATTGATGATCTACAAACAGTTGAACAGACACAGCTTAATGCTTATTTTAATAAGTGGATTAGGCTTGCATGGGAGAGGTGGGAATGGCCTGAAGTCATAACCATTGAAGAACGCACTCCTGACAGTAATGGCTTGATAGATTATGAGCAAGGTGGCGAAACGGCCATATCAGGGTTCTTTAATATATATGATGTTAACCCTAGAAGCACTCAGGTTCCTCAAGAATACACTTTTGAGCTTGATGGTAATGGTGCTAACCTAATTGACTGGGATAGCGATTCTGGAACTGTTTTTGTGCGTTTTAGAACTAAGGTATCAACATATACTACAGTAGGCACTCAAACAATACCTTACATTTTTCTTCCATACCTAATTAATGTCTGCTATGCAGATTGGCTCAAAGCAGAAGGTCAGCATGGAAAGGCACAAATGGCTATGGATGAAGCGGAACAAATGATCTTATTTGAAATAGAGAAATTTGAAAGGCAACAAAATCAACAGCAACCTGTCTATGTAACCACTCATGGCTCTACTCAATACAGGATTGGCGTATGATTTGACAAATAATAAAAAGTGAATTAACTATAGTTTATTCTCCAATAGAAATAGAAATAGAAACGGAAACAGAAAATGGGAGCAACAAACGTAAGCAATTTTAGAACTCAAATAGTAGATGTTACATTAACACTAGATGCAGCAACTCATGCAGCAGGTGATATTGTGGCAGACTTTCAAAAGTTTGATGTAGTAGGAGCAGCTAGAGCGCAAGACATTCATATCAGAGGCACTATCAATGATGTAAAAGTTGTAGATAAGGATGACCAGGGTATTGAAATGGATGTCATCTTTGCTCAATCTCTTGATACAGCAGCACCAACTCTAGGAACTGAAGGTTCAGCAGTTAGCATATCAGATGCAAATGCAGCCAAGATCATAGGTGTAGCAAATATCTCTAGTTACACAGACCTTATCAATAGCCAATATGGTCAGCCAAGTTCATTTACTCCAATTGGGTTTAATATTAGTAACTCAAATTATTTATATGTAGGAGCAGTCACGCGAGGGACACCAACATATACAGCTAGTGGAGTAGTTCTTAGGCTTAACATAACAGTAGAATAAGGAGGTAGCAATGTCTTTCAAGACAAAAGTGTTACCTTACTTTAGGCATTGGACTAAAACTGCCGTTGTAGCTGCTGCTCAGGCTATTACAGATATAGCTAATTTGTGGGGTTACTGGCGAAGTGATACAGGGATCAATGGTAAGTTGGCGGTTGATGCGTCAACAACTGATGAGTATTTAGAAAGCTCAAGTGATAGTCTAATGTTCAACTCAGATGAACCTTGGTCTATTAGTATTTGGATTGGGGGATTGCAAAGCAAAGGAGCAGCTAACCCATTGATACATAATTTAGAAAATACAGGCGCATTAGGGTATGGTGTTGGTTTTGGTGTTGAGTCAAACGAGGCAATAATTAAAACAGACA
>Ga0070752_1001269_pt1 | contig 18099 bp, 13 predicted proteins | sample VirMetDEL_Aug_30_FD_77440 | JGI IMG/M metagenome (GOLD analysis project Ga0070752, IMG submission 77440) | Aqueous microbial communities from the Delaware River and Bay under freshwater to marine salinity gradient to study organic matter... | ecosystem: Environmental > Aquatic > Marine > Coastal...
GAAGGTGATGATTAGCCACATCAACGATCTGGATCGCAAGATGCGGTCGGCTCAGTTTAACCTCGACCAGCTAAACGTGGGTCGTGAAGCGTTTGTAAACATGCTTACGGCTTCTTTGGATCAAGCCGAAGAGTGATGGAGTGGCGCTGCGCAGGCAGTGGTTGATAGCACCCCGCAGGATGTGAAGGACGCAGCATAATACATGGCAACCCTAGAACAAATTCGTACAGCGGCTGAAAGTGATCTTGTCACCTTTATTAAGCTTGTTGCACCAGAGCAAGTTCTAGGGCAATGCCACGAGGATGTCTGTAACTGGTGGACACGTCCAGATTCTAAGAGCCACCAACTCCTTCTGTTCCCACGAGATCACGGAAAGTCAAGACTAATTGCTTATCGTGTCGCATGGGAGTTGACAAAGAACCCAACTTTGCGTATACTATACATATCAGCTACTGCTAACCTTGCAGAAAAGCAACTTGGGTTTATCAAAGGTATCCTTACTTCTGAGACTTACCGTCGTTACTGGCCTGAGCATGTCAACGCAGACGAAGGTAAACGGACTCGTTGGACTAACTCAGAGATTGCTTTAGATCATCCTTTACGTAAGAAAGAGAATGTTCGTGACCCTTCTGTCTTTACTGGTGGCCTCACTACTTCCCTTACTGGCATGCACTGTGACATTGCAGTTCTTGATGATGTTGTTGTTTACGAAAATGCCTACACTGGTGAAGGCCGTAACAAAGTAAAAAGCCAATACTCTCTTTTGTCATCTATCGAAGGTGCTGATGCAAAAGAGTGGGTGGTTGGCACACGGTATCATCCTGCTGATCTTTACAACGATCTTCTTCAAATGACTGAAGATGTATTCAGCAAGGATGGTGACAAGATTGGTGAAGAGAATATCTACGAAATATTTGAAAGACCAGTAGAGGATCGTGGTGATGGTACGGGTCAATTCCTCTGGCCTCGTTCTCAACGCAAGGACGGTAAGTGGTTTGGGTTTAACATGCAGGTTCTGGCTAAGAAACGTGGTCAGTACTTAGATAAAGGTCAGTTCAGGGCGCAGTATTACAATGACCCATCTGACCCAGACAATGTTCCTGTTGGTTCTGACAAGTTCCAATACTACGAACAAAAGCACCTACGCCAGGAAAACGGTTACTGGTACTTCCGTGACAATCGTCTGAATGTCTTTGCTGCTGTTGACTTTGCTTTTAGTCTTAGCAAGAAAGCTGACTACACTGCAATTGTTGTCATTGGTATTGATGCTGACAATAACGTTTATGTTCTTGATATTGATCGTTTTAGAACAGACAGAATTTCTGACTACTTTGAGCACATCCTACATCTATCAAACAAGTGGTCATTCCGTAAGATGAGAGCAGAAACAACCGTAGCTCAGATGGCTATTGTTAAGCAGCTCAAAGAACTAATCAAGCAGCATGGTTTGTCAATCAGTATTGAAGAGTACAGACCCAACAAAAACCAAGGTAACAAGCAAGAACGTATAGCTGCTGTTCTAGAGCCTCGTTACGATAACATGGGTATCTGGCACTACCGTGGCGGTAATACTCAAATCTTAGAAGAAGAGTTGTCATCTCGTAACCCTCCGCATGATGACGTTATTGATGCTCTAGCTTCTGTAGTAGACATGGCTGTGAAACCTGCACGTTCTGTTCGTAGACAGAAAAGCAATGTTGTCCAGTTCAATCAAAGATTCGGTGGAGTTAGCTTCTAATGGCTGGAACAAATATTGATCTTGACATGCTTCTTGATCCTCACAGCATGGCCGTTGAGATTTCGCAGCAATGGACTGACTGGAACAATGCTCGTCGTCAGAAGATCGAAGAGTGGAAAGAACTTCGTAACTACATTTATGCTACTGACACTCGGACCACTTCGAACAGTAAGCTGCCTTGGACCAACAGCACCACCACACCAAAGCTGACACAGATTGCAGATAATCTTCATGCAAACTACTTTGCTGCTTTGTTCCCTCAGAAACGGTGGTTCCGGTTTGAAGCTAACGACCAAGAGTCCGACACAAAGAACAAGCGTGACGTTATTCAGTCGTACATGCAAAACAAGATTCGTCAGTCGGACTTTGAGAACACTGTAAGCCGTATCCTGAATGACTACATCCAGTATGGTAACTGCTTTGCTACGGTTGACTTTACTCGTGACTACATCGAAATGGATGGCGAGATCATTGTCAACTACGTAGGACCAAAGCTAGTTCGCATTAGTCCTTTTGATATCTGCTTCAATCCTCTAGCCCCTAACTTTAGTGAAAGCCCGAAGATCATTCGGTCTATTGTCACTCTAGGTGAGATTGCCCGTAAGATAGAAGAATCAGTAGACAATGCCTACATGGCAGACGTTATGGATAAGATGATGGTCAACCGGACATCGACCGTTATCCAAGACGTAGATGTAACAAAATCACAAGGTTTTATTGCTGACGGTTTCTCTAATATCAAAGAATACTACGACTCGAACTACGTAGAAATCCTTACGTTCTACGGTGACATCTACGACAAAGACACCAAGACTTTCCATAAGAACCGTGTCATTACTGTTGTTGATCGTGCTTACGTTTTGTCAAATGAACAGAACCCTAGCTGGTTGGGTAAGTCTGCTGTCTTCCACGCTGGCTGGCGGGAACGTCCTGACAACCTGTATGCAATGGGGCCTCTGGATAACCTCGTAGGTATGCAGTATCGCATCGACCACCTTGAGAACCTCAAGGCTGATGTGTTCGATCAGATCGCATATCCCATCATGAAGATTCGTGGTGACGTAGAGGACTTTGACTTTGAGCCTGGCTCTCGTATTTACATGGGTGAAGAGGGTGACGTAGGTTACCTGATGCCAGACTCGACAGCTTTGAATGCAGACTTCCAGATCCAGAACCTAGAAGGTAAAATGGAGATGATGGCTGGTGCACCTCGTGAGGCTATGGGTATCCGTAGTGCAGGCGAGAAGACAGCCTTTGAGGTCCAGCAGCTTATGACTGCAGCAGGCCGTATCTTCCAACACAAGACAGCCCACTTTGAACGTGTGTTCCTTGAGCCTATCCTGAACGCAATGCTTGAGGCTGCTCGTCGTAACATGGACTATGCAGACACTGTTCGTGTCCTTAACGAAGACTCTGGTTTGTTTTTCTTTGAGCAGATCACCAAAGAAGATATCAAGGCAAACGGTAAGATTGTTCCTATGGGTGCTCGTCACTTCGCAGAACGTGCACAACGCATCCAGAACCTGACACAGCTTTACCAGATTAAGTTGTCAGACCCCACCATTGCAGCACATATGTCGGGCAAAGAGTTTGCTCGTATCCTTGCTGACGAGCTTGGTGAGCCTGCGCTGTTTGGTGAGAACATTACCGTTGTTGAACAACTGCAGACCCAGCGTGTAGCAACCGAAGCGCAGGTCCAGTATGAAGAAGAACAACAAGTAGCAATCGAACAAGGTCTGTAATGAAAGCATCTTGGTTTAAAGAATGTAAGACTAAGGAAGACAAAGAGCAGGTCCGTAAGCTCCTATACAGCAACAAGGAAGGCTTTGACCGACTCAAGGATATCCTAGAGCCTATGCTCAAGGAGGCCCTCCCTACAGCCGACTACGACAGCCCCTCGTGGGCATACAAGCAGGCTGACAGGATTGGGTATAACCGAGCACTAACCACGGTGCTTGAACTTATCAACTTAGACAAGGAATAGATTATGGTATTTACTGACGGGACTGCAACCGCACAGACCGAGCAGAACGCAGAGCAGACGCAACAAGAAGCCACACCACAGGAATCTTACTTGCAGAAACTCGTAGAGGCAAAGGGAGATAACTGGAAAGACCCTGAAGTACTCGCCAAAGGCAAACTAGAAGCTGATGGCTATATCAAGACTCTCGAAGAACAATTAGCTCAAATGCGAGAAGACTTGAAGAAACAAGAGTATCAGGCCCAAGTTATCGAACAACTCCAGAATAAGGCCGCTGACTCTACCGCAGCGAAGAATGGAGTGCCCAATGATAACGGTAGCGCCGAGGCACAGAACACCACTGGTAACCTTAGCGAGGAAGACCTGAAGAGCCTTGTTGAAAAGACACTGGCTCAACGTGAGAAAGAAACTTCTGTCAAACAGAACCTATCTCAAGTTGACAAAGCACTGGACGATATGTTTGGCACTGAAGCCTTATCCGTTGTCCAGAAGAAAGCACAAGAACTTGGTATGTCCATTGAACGTATGCAGGACATTGCCGCAGAAAGCCCTAATGCCTTCTTTGCTTTGATTGGTGAGAAACCGAAGCAGCCTATGAATCCTATGATCCAAGGTTCGGTTCGCACTGAGGGTGTCAATATGCAAGCCTCGGCAGAACGGGACTGGTCCTACTACCAGAAACTTCGTCGGGAAAACAAAAACCTCTATTACACTCCGAAAATCCAGCAGCAATTAATGGAAGACAAAATGCGCTTGGGTGATAAATTCGGTCTGTAACAATTTGGAGTAAATACAATGGCTGGTAACACTAGCGCAATTAACTACCTGACTCGTTCTGATGTATGGGGTCAGGAACTGAAAGAACTGCTGCGTGATGAGATGCAGGCACAACGCTATGTGCGTATGCTTGAGGGTTTCCCTGATGGTGACACCTTCCACATCCCGCAGATTGGTGCAACCACTGTGCGTGACTACACCGAAGATAATGCTGTTGTCTACGATCCGCTGGCAACTGCAGACTTCACCTTCACCATCAGTGAATACCTGGCAAGCTCGACCTACATCACCAAGAAGGCTGAGCAGGATCTGTTCTACGCAAACGAGCTGATGAGCCGTTTTGTTCCTGAACAAGAACGTGCCATCATGGAGCACTTCGAAACTACTACCTTTGCTGCACCTGAAGTTGGTGTGTCGGCAAACTCGGCTGAAGCAATTGATGGTATTGCTCACCGTATTTCGGGTGGTAACGGTGGTCGTATTGAGCTGGCTGACTTTGCCTATGCTCGTTATGCCCTGAAGAAAGCCAATGTGCCTGATCAGGCCATGGTTGCTATCGTTGATCCTTCGGTAGAGTTCACCTTGAACACCCTGTCGAACCTCGTCAACGTCTCGAACAACCCCAAGTTCGAAGGCATCGTTTCGGCTGGTGTTGCAACTGGTATGCGTTTTGTAGCCAACGTGTATGGCTTCGACGTGTATACCTCGAACTACCTGCCTGACAACACTGACTCGGCTCTGGCTGAACGTGATGGCTCGACCACCAACGACTTCTCGTCGAACAACGGTAAGGTCAACATGTTCTTCTCGGCAAATGCTGTAGCCAACCCGTTTGTTGGTGCATGGCGTCAAATGCCTGAAGTGGACTACGAGTACAACAAAGACTACCAGCGTCACGAGTACGTCACTACTGCTCGTTATGGTGTCAAACTGTACCGTCCCGAAGGCATCGTGCGTATTGCAACGAACCCTGACGTGTAATGACAAAGGGAGGGGGGCTTCGGCCCCCTCCTACTTTTCTCTTGACGACTATTGATTATTGGTGTATAATATCTTTAACCTTGGCAGGGGCTATAGTATATCTACCCTATAGGAGCTACGTATGGCTAACGTAAACCACTCAACACTCACTGATCCTTACCTACATGAACCTAAGGGTGTTGCTTCGGCTACTTCTGGGGCTGTCTATATTGCGGATGGTGCTGGTAGTGGTGACTGGACGCAAAGCCATCGTCACGTAGGTGGGTTTATCACTTTCTCAACGAGTAGTCCGTATACTCACTCAACCACCACATCTGACACTGTATTAAACCCAACATTTACTCTGGTTGACAACAACGGTTTCACCGGCTTGTCATCTCCTAATGCCCGTATTCGTTATAATGGTTCTGAGGACATTTCTGCTGCAATTACGCTTACTGCTTCTATCCAACAATCTTCTGGTGGTGACAGACAGGTAGAATTAGTTATCTATAAGAACGGTTCTGCTTTGGTTGGTAGCCGAGTTATTGCAACTGCTGCGACTGGTGCATGGAATCAGATAACGTCAGCTTTCAACACCACACTATCAGCAAACGATTACATCGAAGTGTTTACTAGAGCAGATTCTTCGGCTACCATTAACTTTGCTTCTGCTTACCTACGTATTACAGGGGTGCCGAGCTAATGAAGACTACCCTGCTTCAGATCGTTCAGTCTATTCTTTCGGATATGGACTCAGAGGATGTCAGCAGCATCACTGATACAATAGAGGCTCAGCAGATTGCTTCTGTTGTTGAGGACACTTACTACAACATTATTGCTGCCCGTGAAATCCCAGAACATAACAAACTTTTGTCACTTGTTTCTCCTTCTGATGCAAACAAGCCTACACACTTTAGCTACCCTACTGATACCAAGACAATCAAACGTGTTGAATACGATGTAAGTCCTGACTCCAATAAAGACTTCCGTGAAATTCAGTGGGTAGATCCAATTCTGTTTTTAGAACGTATGGATGAAAATGGTCTTTTAGTAGAGACATACAACGAGAGTGTCCAAATCTTTGTCAACACTGACGCAGCTCCTCGCTACTACACCTCGTTTGATGACAACTACATCATCATGAATTCATACGATTCAAACGTAGAGACTTACCTAAAGGCAAATAAGACTCGTGCTTTTGGTTCTGTTTATCCTACGTTTACTCAAGAAGACAGTTTCGAACCTGACTTAGACAACACACTCTTGCCTTACCTTTTAGCTGAAGCTAAGTCTACATGCTTCTCTTTGTTTAAGGGTGGTTCTGATCCTAAGGTAGAGCAGGCAGCTCGTCGTTTGAAGTCTTACGTTCAGAACGATATGCACAAATCTGTTCGTCCTAACAAGCGTACCCATTACGGGAGAAAATAATGGTTGAGTTCTTCCATGACACCGAAAACCAGAGGTGTGAATGTAAGACTGACAAACTCACCACCAAAGTTCACATCGAAAAAGAACTAGGTGGATATCGTTTCTTTGTCATTCGTTTCGAAAAAGGTAATGTTCCTGCTGAACTGGACGGACGATACTCTAGTATGGGTCAAGCTCAGAAGGCAGTAGAGAAGTACCTTAGAAATAAAAAGCAGTCTGTCTCAGCAAGACGCAAGTCTTTCGGTGATGACTTCGAAAAGCGTAAGAAGGTAAGAGATGCCGCAAAGTCTAACACAGAAAGCAGTTAACAACTTTGTCCGTGGCCTTATTACCGAGGCTGCGGAACTTACGTTTCCTGAGGGTGCATCAGTAGACGAGCTTAACTGTGACCTTCGGCGTGATGGCACTCGTCGTCGTCGTCTAGGTGCTGAGATAGAGGAAGGTGCTGTCCAATCCAGTTTTACCATTAATGATTCTGACCGCATTAATTCGGATACATGGGTCAACGTAGGTGGTAATCCAGAACTTGAGTTCTTAGTTGTCCAGCATCAAAACACACTTTACTTCTACAATAAAGCAGACACTCCTTACTCTGCACAAGAGAAGGCTAATTCTGTTGATTTAAGTTCTTACGAACAGGCTGGATCTTCTGGAGCAGAGAACAGTGATTGTCAGTTTGCCTCCTTGAAAGGTAAGCTTGTTGTTTCTTCTCCTAACATCAACACCATACTCATTGAATACGATGATGTCACAGATACCTTCTCTGTCACTCAGATTGATTTTAAAGTCCGTGACTTTGAATACCAAGGTAACACTGAGGATTACTTAAAGAAGACTACTGGTACTACAGCCACAGATGCTCGTATCTACGACACATTGAACAGTGGTTGGGCTGAAGAAAACATTGGTAATAACTCATTCAATGCTTTGAGTATTTACCGCTTTCAGGATGCAAACAAGTACCCTTCCTTGACCCTCCCTTACTATTCAGGTAAGAGCAGTTCTGGTCAATTCGACCTTACGACTTACGAACAGGTTGGCGGTGGTACAAGTCTTTCAGGCAATGGCCGTTACATCCTAGACTTCTTTAATCAGAACCGTCAAGCTGCCGTATCTAATGACGGTGGTGCTTATGGCTTTAGCATTGGTACTGGTCTAAACAAAACAATCACAACTCGTTTTTCTTGTGTTGAGTCTTTTTCTGGTCGTATCTTTTACGCTGGCCTTGGTTCCTCTGAGGATGGCGGTAAGATTCTATTCTCAAAACTTATCGAAAACGACAGAGACTTCGGTGCTTGTCACCAAGCTAATGACCCAACCAGTGAATACTATAGTGATCTTCTTGATACTGATGGTGGTGTCATAGACATCCCTGACGCAATTAATATTAAGAAGTTGTTTGCTTTGCAGTCGTCCATCTATGTATTCGCAGAGAATGGTGTTTGGCAGATCAATGGTGTTGATGGTGTGTTCAAAGCTACTGCCTATGCAGTAAGCCGTGTGTCTCGTGTAGGTCTACTTTCTGCTGGTTCTTTTGTAGCTGCAGAGAATGCCCCATTCTGGTGGTCACGGTTTGGTATCCACACCCTTACGTCTGATTCTGTATCTGGTGTTGGTCAGGAACAGAACCTTACTATTTCTACTATTCAAACATTTTGGGATGCTATTGGTTATGACGAAAAGCTAAAGGTCAAGTCTGTCTACGATAGTATTAACAAACGTATTTACTGGGCTTACCCTGATAACGGTGAGACAAGACAGGCAAAGATTAACAACATTCTTATTCTTGATATCCCACTTCAAGCTTTCTATCCTTGGCGTATATCTGACTATCCCACCGTGCCCCTTGACTATGTTGTTGGCTTAGCCTTCTACTCAGGGTATGGTGCAAAGCCACTTGAGCTTGATGTTACTACCTCTGCTGGTGGTGACGTGGTTACGTTAGACTACCAAAACGTAGACTTTACGTATACCGCAGGGAGTGCAACAGGTACTATAACTTTTAATGTGGACTCTCATTCTTTGTCAGTAAGTGACTCTGTTACTTTTGCAAACTTCTCTCAAGTATTCAGTGGTCCTTTTGGGTTAAACCCTGATTTTGATTCCAGTAATCTGAACAGTGGTACGTATACTGTTACGGCAACAACAGCAACTTCTTTCACTGTGAGTATTACTTATGAAGATGTTGCATCCTTTGACGGTAGCCTTAGTACTCCACAAGATGCTACGGATCAGACCTACAATGGAATAGAATTAGGTTCATTAGTTGATGATGTTGTTTCAACCCAGGTATCCACGTTTAACACGGGTGACGCAGCAATCGTCTTACTGGTAAGAGACAGAATTAGTGATACTACTGGTAAGCTAGTCATGGGTGGCTTCACAAGCAAAAGCTTCTTAGACTTTGGTATAGCGGATTATTCTTCATATGCAGAGACTGGGTATGATTTCGTAGGTGATCTTGTCACAAAGAAAAACACCCCTTACCTTGTTGTCTACTCACGCTTGACAGAAGAAGGTTTTACTGGTAACGAAGTTTCTGGATATGAAACTGTGAGGCCCTCTTCCCTACTCGTATCTACTGCTTGGGACTTTAAGGAAACCTTCTCTACAGGACAACAAGCTTATCGGCTTAAATATCCTGTTGCTGTTAATCCTAACGATCTTACCGAGTTTGACTATCCAGATTCTGTTGTCACAACTCGTTTGAAGATTCGTGGTCATGGTCGTTCCATGCGTATCCGCTACGAGAGTGAGCAAGGTAAAGACTTCTTGCTTTTGGGTTGGGGTATCATCCAAGGTAGGAACCCTAGATACTAATGACAAACGCCTTTACTTATCAACGTGAAGATTTCTACACAGTAAGACAAGAGGTTGACGAACTATTCTACAAGCACTGGCTTGAGATTGCTGTCAACAAAGACAAGATAAAGCTTAATCCTGACTGGGGGTTTTACGAAGCTTTATACAACGCTGGCTACTTAGGTATATATACCGTAAGACATAACCAGAAACTTGTTGGCTACTTCATAGTTATAGTTAAGAGTCACCCACATTACCAAGACCACTTATTTGGTGTCAATGATATTATTTACATTGACCCAGACTATAGAAAAGGTCTTGTTGGTTTTAAGCTTATCAAGTTTGTAGAGAAAGACCTAGTAAATTTTGGTGTATCCGTCTTGTCTGTCAACACCAAAGTACACAAACCTTTCGATGCAGTCTTAGAAAGACTTGGCTTTGATCTTGTCGAAAGAGTTTACACAAAGTATATCGGAGAATAAACATGGCCATTACTTCTGCTGTCGTTGCAATTGCAGGTACAACTTACTCAGTTGCCCAAGGACAGAAGGCTGCTAAAGCGCAACGTGCGGCAGCAGGCAAGCAAATCGAAATGCAGCAACAACAGGCTGCTCGTGAACGTCGTTCTGCTATTCGTGCCAACATTATCCGTCGAGCACAGCTTCAGGCTCAGGCACAGGCTATGGGTGTGGAAGGTTCGTCTGGTGTCCTTGGTGGTCAGACAAGCTTGTCGTCACAGCTTGGTGCAAACCTTGGCTTTGGTAGCATGATGAGTGGTCTTAGCCAACAGTATACTGGCTTGACTGCTCAAGCTGCAGACTACAGTGCTCGTTCCCAGATGGGTTCTGCTATAGGTGGCCTAGGCTTCCAGTCTGCTCAGTTTGCTATGGGTGGTGGTTACCAAAACTTTGGTGCTAACATGAAGGCTTCTAGTCCTGTTATCTTTCGCACGTAATAAAAGGATTTGATTGTGGCTTCTCCGCTTACTCTTGAAGAACGAATCTCTAATGCAATTACTTTGGCTGAGGAAGCGGAAGCACAGCCAGAGCAGCCCCCTTTTAATCCTGCAAGTCAAGTAGAACTAACCCACTCTCAAGAACTTGCCATTGCAAATAACGAACCTTTCGACACCATTCATGCTGAACGTAGCATTGGCGACACACGAGCAAACACCGAAGCTAAGATCAACAGCACCGACTACAGTGAGACTACTGTAATCGAACAAGGTTATGCTGACAAGCTAACTCCTGCTGAGGTAGCTGAGGCTATTGCTGAACGTCGTTCTAAGAATGAAGACATGAGTATTAGTGAGTATCTGCTTATGCAGAACCTGATGCTTGATGACAACCAAGTAACATCGTATGCAGCCAGAACCCTGACCAACATGGATATCTGGAACCGTCTGGTGCAGAAAGAGTTTGAAGCTAATGACCAGACTGGTTGGTCAAAGCTTGTCACATTCTTGGATGTTAATGTTCTTCGTGAACTTACGATTGGTGCTGTAGAGAATATAACCTTCCGGTCTAATCGTGAGGGTGAAGAAATCCGTCAAGCATTCAACAGCATGAAGCCCTCTGAGTTTGAAGAGTGGGCTAAGGACTACATCGAAGAACGTAAGGCAGAAGGTATCTTCTCGGAAGACTCCATCTGGAACCTTTACAAAGCAGCAAACGATGCAACCTACCTAGGGGACGATCCTCTGGCTGGTGTCAACTTTGTTTTTGGTGCAGCCGACATAGCTACTCTGGGGGCCACAGGGGCTGTTAGAGCCACTGCTAAGGCTGCGGCTAGTACTCCTGCTAAGATCAAGGCACTGGCCAAGGTGCGTCGTCCTGTGGACGCTGTGGCTGTTCTAGGTGACGAGGTACAGGCAGCTAATGTAGCAGGCAAGCTTGTCGATGATATCGGTGTTCAGGTTGACGAAGCTAGTGCAGGACGGACTTTGCCTGCGGATATGGACCCTGTTCCTGGCCCTATCTCTCGCCCTGCTGGTCCTACTGTCCGTGACGTTACCCGTAAGAACACCATCGTAGAAAAGCTCGAAGAGTTTAACCGTCGTGGTTCTTTCGGTGAGTATGTTCCTTACGAGACACTACGTGTAGCTGCTGCAGACATCGCAAAGAATATTGCAGAACGTACCAATGACGTTGTTGTCAATACCTTCCGTATTGCTGACGAAGGATCTGACGACTTCAAGGTTGTCATTCGTATGGGTAAGGATGGCTCTGGTGCTCCGTTCCGTCGCAAGATGGATGCAGAGGCCATTGCAGCTACTGACCCTAGCCTGCGTGTAGTGAAGCGTGAGGAAGGCCGTGGCTGGTTCTTAGAGACAGAAGAACGAGTAAATGTTCTTGGCCTACCGGAAGCTGCAGAGATTATCCAGAAGCCTAACATCTTGTCAGATGCCATGAACAAGGTCTTTGGCGCTGCCACTGTTCGTCTTGGTGAAAAGCTTGGTGCTAAGTTCCTACAGGCAGAAGCTGGTGGTGCTCTTGTCGGTGACATCGTTAAGCCCTACCAGAAAAAGATTGCTAAGGTTAAGGGCCGTGAGCTTGAGAACCTGTCGGACTTCATGACACAACTCCGTGATGGTGAGCTGTCACACATGCGTAAGGCTCCTGACCGTCAGTCCTTCGAGGCTATGTATAAGACCATGTATGGCCAGAAGCCCTCCAAGGCTACCTCTGACGCATACGAAGCACTGCAGGACATCAACGATGCATCTTGGCACATCAAGTCTTCGCAGCGTTTGAAGCGTGTGGTTGCCGAAGGTGGCATCTATGCAGACTTGACAGATGAGTTTGGTGATATTGTCTATCGTGTTGATGGCCAGAAGGTTCGCATCCCTGAAGACGAATTGATCTATGACATCAAGTCGAATAAGAGCCTACGTAAGGATCAGCTAAACCCTGATCAGATCGTATTCAAGATTCCTAACACTTATGTTGATCACCTATACGTCACTGGCGTAAAGAGAACCCGTGTCTTGGAACGTGTTGACGTTATGCCATACAACGTGGGTGGTCCTCGGACTAACTCTGAGTTCCGTTGGTTTGTTGGAGCTACCAAAGAGCAGACACTTGCATCTGGTAACCACATCTCGGCTGGCTTCAAGACTGCCTTGGGTTCCTTCGGCAAAGAGCAAGCGGAGACTGCAGTACGTGAACTTAACACCATTGGTCGTAAAGTAAAGGAATACATGGAAGCCTTTGCTGTTGACGATATTGGTGACTTGACCCTAAGCAAAGCTGACTACGATGAGCTTGGTGATTTGATCCGAGCAAACAACTCTTGGAACAAACACATCACTGACCTTGAAGACTTGCAGAAGTTCTCTGCTAAGTATCGTTTGTCATTCAAGGAAGAGTTCGTAGGCAAGGCTCGTGACGAAAAGGTGTCACTACGTGAAGCAGGCGAAGACCCTGCTGCAGTAGGCTCTAGCTTTGGTGAGACTGTAGGCACTCGCCTGAACATGCGTAGGGGTGACACACCACCAATGGAGTTCGGCGGTAAGATGGCAACCAATGCCAGCCCCATCAGCAACATTGCAGATCAGTTTGGTTCTGAGGTGTTTGGTTATGCTAACCGTGCTGCTTCACAGAATGCCATCGTAGGCTGGGTAAAACTAGCACAGAAATCTGGTGTTGTTGATTTCCCTGCAGGCATCCCAAGTAATGACTACCTGAACCTGTTCCTGAATGGTAAGGTGTCTAAGTCCGGTAAGTTTAATGACGTAGCTGCCCAGCTTCGGGAACAGCAAGATGTAATTAAACGTCGGCTTAACCAACCAACATGGATGAGTGAACGTTGGGAAAGCTTCACCAATGGTGTGACCGAGTTTGTCTTCGAGAAGACTGGCAAGAAGGTAGACTTTGGTGCAGCGGATGCATCAGGTGAGTTGCTGAAGGTTGGCTTCTACTCCAAGTTTGGTTTCTTCAACCCTGACCAGTTTATCCTACAGGGTTTGCACTCGCTGACCATTGCAGCAATCTCGCCTGTAGCTGGAACAAAGGGCCTTGGTTTGTCAACACCTTTGATGGTGATTACAAATTTGAAGAACCCTGCAGCCCGTAAGCTTGCCATTCAACGTCTTGCTAAGGTATCCCCAATCTCTGAGGAAGACCTGACGCTGCTTGTCCGTTACATCGACGAGAGTGGTCGTAATATTGTTGACAACCAGGTTATCGAATTGCAGGCACCACAAAAGTTTGGTGACTCAAGCACTCTTATTGGCAAGGCTCGTCAGGGTGTAGGCACTTTCTTGGATAAATCGACTATCTTTTTTAAGGAAGGCGACCGTGTAACCCGTATGGCTGGCATCAGCACTGCCTTCCTAGAGCACCGTGCTAAGTTCCCCAACATTAATCCTTTGTCACCAGAAGGCAAGCGTTGGATTACCAACCGTGAGCAAGACCTTACCTTCCGTATGACAACACAATCACGCAGCATGATTCAGAGTGGTCCTATGCGTGTGCCTACTCAGTGGTTGACCTTCTCGTTCCGTGCTTTGGAAAACATTGTTGTTGGTCGTAACTTTACGAAGGCAGAACGTTTCCGTATGGCACTGGCCATGGGGCCACTATACGGTTTGACTGGCTTGGGTGCTGGATCTATGGCTGGTTACTTTGTGGAACAGCTAGGTCTTGACCCTGACAGTGAAGACGCAGTGATTGCCTATAACCGTATCAAGTATGGTGCCTTGGATGCAATCCTGTCTAACGTTCTTGGTGTTGAGACTGCCTACGCTACTCGTGTGGCACCTACCGATCAGATCTTTGACACATACAAGAAGTTATTCAGTGATGAGTTCATGACTGTTCTTCTTGGTCCGTCAGGTGAGATTGGTGGTGGTATGGTAGCCACAGCTATGAATGCCTTCAAGGCTATGTTCGGTGGCAGCACTGAGTTTGTCCGTGATGACTTGACACAACTTGTCCGTAACTTGTCAACCGTAGACAAAGCTTACAAGATACAAGAGTTGATTGAGACAGGCAACTACCGTAGTCGGACACATAAGATGGCTGTTCAGGGCCTACCACCACAAGCAGCAGCATCTGTTCTGTTTGGTGCAACCCCTGCACCCGTTCAGAACTACTACGACTACCAAGAAATGGTCTTCAAAGAGAACCAAGAGTTCCGTGACTTCCGTGGTCGTATCAACGAGAAAGCTCGTCTTGCCATTGATCTATTGACAAATGGTGACGAAGATGATATGATTAGGGGAACTAAGCTTTGGGAAGAAATTAACGACACCATCTGGTCGTCTCGCTTCTCAAATGAGCTTAAACTTTCCCTTCAGAAGAATATCGTAAACGCTGGGTCAATCCCTGAGATTATGCGTAATGCTCTTCGTCTGGACCTTGGGCCTGAAGCACAACTTCTTCAACAACAAATTCAATAAGGAATAGATATGGCTGGATTTGCTGTAGATATCGGTGACGAAGGTTCGTCCTTCGAGCAACCCGTAACCATGCCGAGCACCACTGGTCTGGCTGTAGCTGCCCAAGGGTTATCTGATCTTGGTCGTGGTGTCTTTGGTGTTATGAATGCCCAGGCACGAGCATCAAAGCAGTCCGAAGGTTCTATCAACCGACAGCTATACGGCCAGTTGTCACAGTCCCTTGATGGCCTTAAAGGTAAAAGTCCTCTTGAGGTTCGGACTGGTATTAACTCTGCTCTGACAGCCTACACTAATGCTGGTGGTAAGATTGACTCATCTGTCAGTGAGCTTGTCCAGTTGAAAAGTGGTGTTGATATTTCTTACTTGAACTACAACCCACAGCAGGAAGCTGCAGACGCTACCGTTAAGTTCATGCAGGATAACCCTGGCTTGATGTTCAAGGCAGAACGTGATCTTAAAGCTGAAGGTAAACCTTATAACCCTGACGATGTTCTTCGTCTTGCTATGGGTGAAGCACAGACCCTGATGGCTAACGAGGTAGCAATTACTTCTGCTGCTTCTGGTGCCAAAGTAGACTTTGAGAATGATCTTAAACCACAACTCAACACTGCTCTGACAAAGGTTCGTCAGCTTGCCTTCTCCGGTCTTGCTGTAGAACAGCAGGGTGGCAACATTTCACCTGAGTCTCTTGTTCGTCTTCGTTCTGAACTGACCCGCATTAAGGCTACTTACACTAAGCCTTCGTATGTGACAGCAGAACAATGGCAGGGTGTCCAATCGCAGATCGACACGTTGGATCAGCTTCTGACTACCGTAGAGAACTACGACCAAGACATGCTCAACCGGACAAACCTTGAGATCATGGAACCGATCTGGGGTGCATTGCAGAAGCAAGCTAAAGAGATGGCCAAGACAGATCCACTCTTGGCTAAAGCTTTGCTTGATCCTAAAGCTGATTGGTCTGGTTATATCACTAGTAACTACTCAAATATTAAGCAAGCTCTGGAAGGTCTTACCGCAGAAGAAACAGTATACACTGAACTAGACTTTAGTGTATTCGATGAGGCTGTCACACAGGCTGAAAGCACTACGGCACCTGATGGAACCATCTCTGTCACCAAGCTTCCTCCTGCTGATGTAGCTATCCAAAGGGATAGTCTTCACGATACTAATGAGATCGAAAAGGGCCTGCAGTTTGGTGACGTAAAGCGTCGTGATGTTATCAACTTTGGTAACACACGAGCAAACCTTGTCAAACCAGAAGACATGACTAAGCCTGAGCAACGTGACAACTTCTTTGCTGGTGTTGGTCAAAGCACCGTAGCTATTGCAACCTCTAATGTTCTTGTTGGTAAGGACAAACTGGGTAACCTCTTCACTGACGAAGTGTTTGTCAAACTGAAAGAGGCCGAGAAGTTCGATCCGAATGGTGCCAGCTTGGCTAAGGCTCGTATGGCTGATGCACTACGTGCTCAAGCAAACATTGAGATCACAGCTATGACTGGCACACTTGCCGATAGTGCCTTCAAGATTGCTGGTATTGGTAAGGTAGAGTTTGATCTTGATGCAAACCAAGACAGTGTCTTTGCTCTTGATGACAAAGAGAAGGCTACTGTTCGTATCTTTGCCTCGAAGCACTATGGTGGTGATGTTACCGCAATGATTGCTGATCGTGGTCGCCGTATGTCTGCCTTTGATCGTGGTCAGGTAGAAGCTGCAGGCTTGAAGCTTAACTTAGCCTACCAACAATACAGCCAGATCCAACGTCAGACACAAGGCTTGAAATTCTACTCGGACAATCTGCGTCGTCTTGGTGCAGATACCACTAAGTTTGACCAGATGATGATGCAAGAAACTCAAGCGCCTACTCAGGTTCCAGATATTGGTACTCTGAAGAACCCGTGGCAGATTGTGTGGTCAGATAACACAGATGTTGACGAAAAGCTTTTTGAGTCTCTTGATATTGGTGAGTACTTCATCAACCGCAATGGCGATATTGAACAGAAGGTCCGGTGATATGGCAGGCATGTTCGGTGATCGTTCTCGTGTTGTTGTCACTACTGGACAATCCGTTCAGGAACAACAACAACAGGACCAACCTGTAGTAGCACAAGAACGACAAGACTTTGCTGACATCATGGAAGCCCTGGCTCGTCAGGATGCAGCTACTATCGGTGCTCTTCGTGAATCACTAGGCATCACTCAGTCTCGGACTACACCATTTGGGGCAAGACCTGCTACGTCTGCACCAGAAACGTCATTACGCCCACAGCTAAGACCAGAAGCACCTACAGAGTCTATTCGTCCTCAAGCAAGACCAGAGCCTGTTCAGCCTAGCCCAGCCCCACAGGCCATGACAACGGCACCTAGTGCCCTTAACTTTGGTATACTAGACCAAGCACCTCAAGCTCCTGCTGCCTCTGGTGCTGCTCCTACGATGCCAAATCTTCCCGAAATGCAAACCCCGTCTGACCAAGTAGACCCAACTCAACCTGAAAGAACGGTAGTAACAGCAGACCTTACTGGCATTCCAAAAACATTCTTACGTGACTCAAGTGATCGTCCTTTGAATGATGTGCAGAAGGAAAACCTAGCCTTTGCCTACAACCATGCTGTAGCTAATGGACTTGAAGGTGATGAGCTTAACGCTTATATGGCACAGCTTGCCCATGAATCAGCCAGCTTTAAGACTGCAGAAGAATATGCGTCGGGTGCTGAATATGAGAACCGTAAAGACTTGGGTAATACCCAAGAAGGTGATGGCAAACGTTTTAAGGGTCGTGGTTTTATTCAGCTTACAGGTCGGGCAAACTACGAAGCCGCAGGCAAAGAGCTTGGGGTAGATCTTCTAGCTGATCCTACAAAGGTAGCTACCGATAAGAACCTTGCAGCAGATGTAAGTCTGTGGTTCTGGAAAAAGAATGTAAGGCCTCGTGTACAAGACTTTAGCGATACACGGCGTATCACTAAGATCATTAACGGCGGATATAATGGCCTAGAAGATCGCAA
>Ga0070752_1001270_pt1 | contig 18092 bp, 14 predicted proteins | sample VirMetDEL_Aug_30_FD_77440 | JGI IMG/M metagenome (GOLD analysis project Ga0070752, IMG submission 77440) | Aqueous microbial communities from the Delaware River and Bay under freshwater to marine salinity gradient to study organic matter... | ecosystem: Environmental > Aquatic > Marine > Coastal...
ATGCGTGCACATGATCGCGCAGACGTGTTCCTCGCCGATCGCGGCATCGAGCGCGAGCAAGTGCTCGGTCTCGTCGGGGCCGGGATCGATCACTGCGCAGCCATCGCCGATACCGACGATGTAGGACTGCGTCCCTGTGTAGGTGTAGGGCGAGGGGTTGGGGGCGAGCACGCGGCGCACCAGCGGTTCGAGCTGCATCGCCTGCCCGGTGGGCCATGGTTTGGGAGGAGGTCCTGCCATGGCCTTGCATATGGGGGTTCGCTTGCGCCATGTCACCACCCGCCATTCGCAAGGGAGAGAGCATGGCCGATCGCATTCTCGTCCTCGACGCGGGGACCACCTCCACCCGCGCGATGATCTTCGCACTCGACGGGACGATGGAAGCGGTCGCCCAGGAGGAGCTGACCCAGCATTATCCGCGCCCCGCGTGGGTCGAACACGATGCGTCCGAGATATGGACCAAGACGCTTGCCTGCGCGCGGCAAGTCACTGGCGAGGCGGCCGGTGCGATCGCAGCGATCGGAATCACTAACCAGCGCGAAACGGTCGTCGCGTGGGACCGCCATACGGGCGAGCCGCTGGCCCGCGCCATCGTGTGGCAGGACCGCCGGACCGCGCAGTTCTGCGCCGACATGAAAGACTATGGCCATGAAGCCGCCGTGCAGCAGCGCACCGGGCTGCTGCTCGACCCCTATTTTTCGGGCACCAAGATGCGCTGGATGCTCGACCATGACGAAACCGTCCAGGCCGCGGCGCAGAACGGGGCGCTCGCCTTCGGCACGGTAGAAAGCTGGCTGGTCTACAAACTGTCGGGCGGCGCGCATCTGAGCGATGCAAGCAATGCCAGTCGGACGCAGTTGCTGGCGCTCGACGGGGCGCAGTTCGACGAGGATCTGTGTGAACTGTTCGGCGTTCCGCGTGCGGCGCTGCCCGAGGTCGTCGATACGCACGGATCATTGGCGACGAGCGAGGCCAAATGGCTCGGCAGGGCGATACCCATCTGCGGCCTGGCGGGCGATCAGCAAGCGGCCACGATCGGGCAAGGCTGCCTCGGTTTCGGCGAAACCAAGGCTACCTACGGAACCGGCGCTTTCGTACTGACCAATATGGGGCAGGCGATTCCGCGGTCGGACCACCGCCTGCTGGGTACCGTGCTCTACCAGCAGGATGGCGTAAGGACCTATGCGATCGAGGGGTCGTGTTTCGTTGCGGGCAGTCTGGTCCAGTACCTGCGCGACCAGCTCGGGCTGATCGGCAGCGCTGCGGAAACAGAGGAGCTGGCCCGTTCGATCGAGGATAGCGGCGAGGTTGTGATCGTGCCCGCTCTGGCCGGGCTGGGCGCTCCGCACTGGAAGCCCGATGCGCGCGGCGTGATTTCGGGGCTCAGCTTCGCCAGCGGGCGGGCACAGATCGCGCGCGCGGCGCTCGAGGCGATGGCGCACCAGACGCATGATCTGGCGAGCGCCTTTGCGGCCGATGGGGCGCCCTGGTGCCGGCTCAACATCGATGGCGGCATGAGCGTCAACGACTGGATGGCACAGGACCTGGCGAATATCCTCGACCTGCCCGTCGAACGGCCCGATTTCGTCGAGACCACGGCGCTTGGCGCGGCGATCCTTGCAGCGGTCGGCTGCGGATTGTTCGCCACGCTCGATGACGCGGCGCCGGCGATGCGCGGCGGCACGCGGTGCTTTGCTGCCGAAATGGCGAAGGATGTGCGCGACGCGCGGCTGGCGCGCTATGCCAAGGCGCTGGCCGCGGCCTGATCAGCCGCGCGCGAAGGCCGCGGTGATGCGGCCGCGCAGTTCTTCCACTGGCGGCTCCCCGGCGTTTGCGCGCCATTCGCGGTCGAGTCGGGCAACGCGTGCATGCAGCGCCTCGCCCTCTTCGATCAGCGCCCGCGTGGCGGGCTCTAGCAGCGCGAGATTGTCCGCATCTGCAGGGGGCTCGTCGGGCAGCCGCCCGCTGCGGGCCAGCTGGCCTGCAGACAGTTCGCCCGAGCGATAGGCTCGCTGGTTGAGCAGCCAGGCAAGCACATGCATCAACCGCGTGGTCGTGCGCAGGCCCTCGATCGACAGCGCGACGCGCGTCAGATCGTCGGGCTGGACCGCGGTGTCGGTCCGCCGCAGATCGAACACGGTGCGCGCGTCATCGGCAAGCACGAGCGCTTGCGAATACAGTTCTTCGATAATTTCGCAGTTGATGTCGCGTGTGGGCATGGATGCACTCTACGCCCCGGCCGGGGGGCTCGCCACTGCGTTTACCATGGCAGTCCTGCGATGGGACGCCTTGCGGCGAAGTCGTTGTGATCAGGCGATTATATCGGGGATCAGCACGTCCTCGATCGCCGCGATGCGGTCCCTCAGAGCCAGTTTGCGCTTTTTCAGGCGGGCCATTTGCAGCTGGTCGACGAAGCCGCTCTGCGCGCCGGTCTGGATCAGCGCCGCAATCGCGACGTCGAGATCGCGGTGCTCGCTGCGGAGCAGGGCCAGCCGTTTGCGCAGTTCCTGTTCGTTCACGCGAACCTTTCCCGGATGATCGCCCTTCGCGACCGTTTCGCCGCATGGCCCCAACTCTGCGTTTTGTAAATCGGCAATCCTGTGGTTTGATACTCCCCTGCGGCGCGTGCCGCGCAAGCGCACGAGTCGCTCCAGAGGTCGCACAACCGTCTAGGAGACAATTCGATGCACTCATCCCATGTCGACGCGCTCAAAGCCAAGCACGCCGGGCTCGAGGCTCGCCTGCACGAAGAAGAAATCCGGCCTGCGCCTGACATTGCGATGATCCGCCAGATCAAGAAGCAGAAGCTGCGGATCAAGGAAGAGATCGCGTCGAGCTGATCGGATCTTTCGGGAAGCGGGGATTGGCATCCCGCTTCCGCCCTCCCATCAATTTGCTATAGGCTGCAGCCATGACAGCTGCAGCCTCCGCCCGCCAGATCCTTACCCGCCTGCACGAGGTGATGGCCGGGCGCACGCATGCGCAGTACAAGCTCGACCGGGTGGTCGAGATCATCGCCGAAAGCCTGTCGAGCGAGGTCTGCTCGATCTACCTGCTGCGCGAAGGTGCGCTGGAGCTTTATGCGACGCAGGGACTCAATCCCGAAGCAGTGCATGTGACGCGGCTGGCCGTGGGCGAGGGGCTCACCGGCACGATCGCGAACAATATCGAGACGCTCAATCTGGCCGAGGCCAAGGCGCATCCCGATTTCGCCTACCGCCCCGAAACGGGCGAGGAACAGTTCCACTCCTTCGCGGGTGTCCCGATCGTCTACCGCGAACGGGCGGTCGGTGTCCTGTGCGTCCAGCATGTCGATCCGCGGCGCTATGAAGATGTCGAGATCGAAGCTCTGCAGACCACCGCAATGGTGCTGTCGGAACTGATCGCACACAAGGAACTGGTCGACGGCGAAAGCGTGATCGACCTCGAGATATCGCATGTCGAAAACGACATCCTCGAAGGACTGCCGCTGGTCAAAGGACTCGCGGCGGGGCAGGCGGTTTTTCACCAGCCGCGGATCGAGATCGACCAGGTCGTGGCGGAAGATGTCGAGGCGGAACGCCAGCGTGTGTACCGCGCCTTCGACAAGATGCGCGACCAGATCGATGCGCTGGCACGCGAGCCCGAATTCGGCAAGGGCGGCGAACATGTCGAGGTGCTCGAGACCTACAAGATGTTCGCCTATGACGAGGGTTGGAGCCGGCGCATCAACGAGGCGATCGACAGCGGGCTGACAGCCGAGGCGGCGATCGAACGGGTGCAGCAGCGTACGCGGATGCGCATGCGCGAGATCGACGATCCGCTGCTGGCCGATCGCATGCACGATCTCGAGGATCTGTCGAACCGGTTGCTGCGGATCGTCTCGGGACAGTTGGGCACGGCGGCGACGCAGGGTCTGCGGCGCGACACGGTGCTGTTCGCACGCAATCTGGGGCCGGCGGAACTGCTCGAATATGACCGGCGCCGGCTCAAGGGTGTGGTGCTGGAGGAAGGTTCGCTCACCGCGCATGTCGTGATCGTGGCGCGTGCGATGGGGGTGCCCGTGCTCGGCCGCGTATCGGGACTGCGCACCCGCGTGGCCGAAGGCGACGAGGTGATCCTCGATGCCGATCACGGCACGGTCACGCTCAGGCCCAACCAGCAGGTGCTCGAGGCGTTCGAAACGCGCTTCGCCCGCTCGCGCGAGAAGCAGGCCGCCTATGCCGAATTGCGCGATGTCGAACCCTTCACGCGCGATGGAACCCGGATCACGGTGATGATGAATGCGGGGCTGCGCGACGACATGAGCGCGCTCGCGATGAGCGGGGCCGACGGGGTCGGCCTGTTCCGGACCGAGTTCCAGTTCCTGGTGTCCTCCACGCTGCCGCAGCGCGACCGCCAGATGCGGCTCTACCGCGACGTGCTCGACGCGGCGGGAGACAAGCCGGTGATCTTCCGCACCGTTGATATCGGCGGCGACAAGGCGGTCCCCTATCTCGACACGGCGGTGGCCGAACGCGACGAGAACCCCGCGATGGGCTGGCGCGCGCTGCGCCTGTCACTCGAGCGCGAGGGCCTGCTCAAGGCTCAGGCCCGCGCGCTGCTCGAAGCTGCGGCGGGGCGGTCGCTGTCGGTGATGTTCCCGATGGTCAGCGAACCGTGGGAATTCGATGCGGGCAAGAAAGTGTTCGAAGACCAGCTCGCGTTCCAGCGCGACAGGCGCAGGCAGGTCCCCGAAACGATTCGCTATGGCTGCATGCTCGAGGTGCCGGCGCTGGCCGATATGCTCGACGTGCTGCTGCCGAAGCTGTCCTTCGTGTCGGTGGGCACCAACGACCTGACCCAGTTCCTCTTTGCGGCGGATCGCGCCAATCCCAAGCTGGCGGAGCGTTACGACTGGCTGAGTCCGGCGATCCTGCGCTTTCTTGCCCGGGTGTCGCGATCCTTCGTCGGCCACGATGTCCAGCTTGGCGTGTGCGGCGAGATGGGCGGACGTCGGCTCGAAGCGCTGGCGCTGCTGGGTATCGGCTATCGCCGGCTTTCGATCACTCCGGCCGCGGTCGGTCCGATCAAGGAACTGGTGCGCAAGGTCGATCTGGGCGAGCTTACTGCGCAGATGAGCCAGTGGCTTGCCGCCCCGCCGCCGGATATGCGCGGCGCCTTGCAGCAATGGGCCGGTGAACGGGATATCGAGGTTGAATGATTTCACCGCGAAAGCGGCTCTTTTCGTCGGTCGTGCGCATCTGTGCTATGATGCGTGCTTGACAGGGCTGCCCGCGCTTCGCTTTGCCTGCGTCAAGACAACATGCGGGTAAACCGCAGGTTCGCATTATCGGGGATCGCATGAGCGACGAAGAATACCTTGAAGAGGAAGTGGTTACGCACACCGGTGTCGGCGCACGGCTCAAGGCCGCGCGCGAAGAGCGGGGGCTCGATCTGACGCAGGTTGCCGCGGAGACCCGGATTCCTCAACGCCACCTGCTCACCATCGAAAATGGTGCGCTGTCGGACTTGCCCGCGCGCACCTACGCCGTGGGTTTTTCGCGCACGTATGCGCGGCTCGTCGGGCTCGACGAACGCGAGATCGTCGATCAGGCGCGCATGGAACTCGCCGAAGACGAAGAACGCACCGCTTCGCCAGACAAGTTCGAGCCGGGCGATCCGGCACGGGTGCCGGGCCGGGGGCTGGCGTGGTTCGCGCTGTTCGCGGGGATCCTGCTGATTGGCGGGATATACGCCTTCTACAGCAGTTATTTCGCTCCGGGCCTCGGCCCGGCACCCCTCGAGGCGCCCGAAGACCGCACAGCATCCGCCGCACAAGAGAATGATGCTGCGCCGCGCCAAGCGGCAGCGCCCGCTGCATCGGGCCCGGTCGTCTTCACCAGCGAAATGGACGGGACCTGGGTCAAGTTCTACGATGCCAATGGCGAACGTCTCTACGAAGCGCAGATGGATGCCGGCGACAGCTTCACGGTGCCCAGCGATGCCGAAGGGCCGCAAGTGTGGACGGGGCGTCCCTATGCCCTGGCGATCACGGTCGGCGGCCGGTCGGTGCCCAAGCTTTCCGAAGAGGACGAAGTGATCAAGGACGCACCGATCACCGCCGAAGCGCTGCTGGCACGTGGCCACGACGGTGCTGCACCCGCGCAGCCCGCCGCAGCCGCGGCTGGCGAGGGTTAACGAACCCTGCTTTGTTAAGGGGATAAGCGCGCCTCGCGCCCTCGACAGCGACGCGGCGCTAGGGCAGTTTTCTTCCGCTACCGATTTTCCACCAGGAGCCCTCGATGACTTTCGCATCGCTCGCCCGTAACCTGTCGTTCTTCGGCGCCGGTTTCGCCCTGCTTGCCACGGCCACACCCGCCTTGCCGCAGGACGGCAACGACGAAGCGCGCCTGCGCCGGCTGGAAGCCGAAGTGCGCGCCCTGCAGCGCACGGTATTCCCGGGCGGCGACGGCCGTTTCTTCGAGCCCGAGATCAGCGCCCAGCCGGCGACCCGCCCAAGCACCACCGGGGCATCGACCACTGCAGTGACCGATATCCTCGCCCGGCTCGACGCGCTCGAAGCGCAGCTCCAGCGGCAGACCGCGCAGAACGAGGAGAACTCCAATGCGCTGCGTCAGTTGACCGAACGCATCGACGCTCTGGAAGCCTCGGGTACCCGTACCACTGCAAGCGCACCGGCCGGTGGCATGGCCGCGACGACGGGCAGCGCTGGCGCCGCGCGAACGGTCGCGGCGACACAGGCGTCGGGCCCCAGCGCGGAACGGCTGGCCGCAGTGCAGGCGATTGCCAAGCCGCAGACCGAGGATCCGGCAGACGACGAATACTCCTACGGTTTCCGTCTGTGGGATGCCGGCTTCTTCCCCGAAGCGCAGCAGCAGCTGACCATGTTCGTCGAACAGCACCCGGATCACTGGCGCACGACCTATGGCCGCAACCTGCTCGGGCGCGCCTATCTGGACGACGGCAAGGCCAAGGAAGCCGCGCCCTGGTTCCTCAAGAACTACCAGGAAGACAAGACGGGCGCCCGCGCCGGTGACAGCCTGCTGTATCTGGCCGAGGCGATGATCGCGCTCGACGACACCCGCCGGGCCTGCATCGCGCTGGCCGAATTTTCCGAAACCTATCCCGCACTGGCCGCCGGACGGCTGCAGGGTCAGTATGAAGCCAATCGCGCCAAGGTGACCTGCGATTGACCCGGCGATCGACCCGCCGCTGCTAGCGCGCTTCAGGGCCGATCTTGCCGCCATTCGCCCGGAAGGCAAACTGGGCCTGGCGGTGTCCGGTGGTCCCGACAGCATGGCCTTGCTGGGTCTTGCAGCCGCGAGCTTCGATGGGGCGGTCGAGGTCGCGACCGTGGATCACGGCCTGCGGAAAGAGGCTGCCGAGGAGTGCGCGCTGGTCGAGCGCGTATGCGCAGAGCGGTCGATCCCGTGCACGACGCTGCGAATCACTGTGGCAGAAGGCAATCGCCAGGACCGCGCGCGCGCGGCGCGTTACGCAGCGCTGGGCCGCTGGGCGGGCCAACGCGGCCTTGCTGCCATCGCGACCGCGCATCATGCAGACGACCAGGTCGAAACGCTGTTGATGCGGCTCAACCGGGGGAGCGGGCTGGCCGGGCTCGCGGGCATTCGCGCGCGAGCGGAAATCGAGGGCTGTTCCGTCCCCGTCTTGCGCCCACTGCTGGGCTTCACGAAGGGTGAGCTGCAAACCGTCGTGGGCTGTCTAAGCCTGCCCGTGGTTCAGGACCCGAGCAATCGCGATGACCGATACGACCGGGTGCGGATTCGGCAACAGATCGCCGGAGTGGACTGGATCGACCGCAAGGCATTTGCCCGCAGTGCCGCGCACCTGTCCGAAGCGGAGCAGACCCTGGAGTCGCTAGCCGAAGAACTCTGGAATGCCGCGGCTGTCGAAAGCGGGCAGAAGGTCGAAATTCGAGTCCCGTCACAGCCCGATCTTGCCGCGAGGCTGATCGCAAGGGCAGTGCGGACCCTGGGCGGGACGGTTTCCACGGGGGAGGCGCAGGCGTTCCTGAAAACGATGGGTACGCGCGGCAACATCGGCGGCGTGCTGATCGAACGACGCTCGGACCGGTACGTCTGTACCCTCGAGCCGCCGCGTCGCGGCGGGTAGCGCGATCAGATGATGGCGTCGCCCAGGCCCAGCCGTGCGCCGTCGGTGATCACGATCTTGTCGCCCTCTTTCGCAATCGCGAAAAGCCGCTCGGCGATGGGATCGGGCACGCCGATGCATCCGTGGCTGGCGTATCCGTTCTCGACTTCGCTGCCGCCGTGGATAGCCACGCCGTCGCTCGTCAGGAACATGCTCCAGGGCATCGGTGCGTTGCCGTATTTCTCCGACACGTTGTGGCGCTGCTTCCACAGGATCGGGAAGACACCGGTGGGCGTGGGATGCTCATCGGTACCCAGCAGCACGGCGGCGGCACCGATTTCGTAGCCGCCACGGAAGATCGAAATGACCCGTGCCTGCAGGTCGACCGTCACCAGCAGCGGGCCTTCGGGCACGCCTTCGTCGTCCCAGTGCCACTCGCCATAGCGGATCGGACCGTCGATCGGCAGCACCCGGCGCACGGTGTAGAGGCGTTTCGCATCGGCGACCGCCTTGGCTGCAATCGCGCCATGCGGGGCAAGCGGCTTGGCGACAGGCTGCGGCGCAGCCTGTTCGGTCGTCACGACCTCGCTCTCCGCGGTCGCGCTGCCGCCGATGGCGATGCCGGAGAGCACCAGCGCAGCCGCGACTGTGCCCCCGCCGATCCATTTCAGAATGACATCCATGCGCACCTTATGCGCATAAAGAGGTGAATTTTCCAACTACGCCTGCCGCCGCGTGCCGTTTTCGCACACTCGGCACCGAACCCTTAACGCGAGAGGTCGGCAGCTTCGCGGGCGAGGTGGGATACATTCGTTTCGTCCACCGGCCCCCGCGGGGCGACCCAGCTGCCCCCGACACACAGCACCGGATCGAACGCCAGCCATTCGGGCGCATTGGCGAGTGTGATCCCTCCGGTCGGGCAGAAGCGGCACTGGCCGAAGGGAGCTGCCAGCGCCTTGAGCGCGGGCAGGCCGCCAGCGGCCATCGCGGGAAAGAACTTGAAGTGGGTCAGGCCGAGATCGAGCCCGCGCATGACGTCGCCTGCAGTCGCTACGCCGGGCAGGAAGGGAATGTCTTCGCGAATCGCGGCCTTGCCCAGCGGTTCGGTCAGTCCGGGCGATACGATGAATTCGCTCCCCGCCGCGATCGCGTCGGCCAGCTCCTGCTGGTTGGTCACCGTACCGGCGCCGACGATCGCGCCGTCGACTTCGCGCATGGCGCTGATAGCGTCGAGCGCTGCCGGGGTGCGCAGCGTGACTTCGAGCACGCGCAGCCCGCCCGCGACAAGCGCGCGCGCAAGCGGTTGCGCCTGCTCGATTTCGTCGACGACGATCACCGGAATGACCGGTGCAGTCTGCATGATATCGGCAATGCTCATCGCAGGTTCCTGGCAAAGGCAGCTGCCGCGCCAAACAGGCCCGGCTGGGGGTGGGTGATCAATTTTACGGGAATGGTCGCCATGAGTTCTCCGAACCGGCCCTTGGCGCGAAACCGCTGGGCGAAGCCGGATTTGGGCAGATGGTCGCGCAGGCGATACCCAAGACCGCCGGCGATCACGACGCCCCCGAAACCGCCCTGTGCCAGCGCGATATCGCCGGCCACGCTACCCAGCGACAGGCAGAACCGGTCGAGCGCCGCTGCGGCCAGGCCTTCGCCATCCTCCAGGGCGCGGGTCCAGATCGCAATGTCATCCTCTTCGCGCGTCTTGCGATTTTCCATCGCCGCAAGCGTTTCGTAGATGTCGACAATGGCCGGACCAGAAACGACGCGTTCGACCGACACCCGCCGGTGGCGTTTGCGCAGCCGCGCGAGGATCGCGTCCTCGATAGTATCGAGCGGGGCGAAATCGATATGGCCGCCCTCGGTCGCCTGGACGCGGTATTCGCCCGCTGACCGCCAGAGATGCGCGACGCCGAGCCCGGTACCCGGGCCCATGACGCTGATCGTGCCGTCGTCCGTCAATTGCTGGTCGGGGCCCGCGAGGTGGAGGAACTGGTCCTCGGGCGCGCGCGCGACTGCATGGGCCACCGCTTCGAAATCGTTGACGATGCAGTAATCGTCCACGCCCAGTTTCTGGCGGACCAGCGCCGGGCGGATGATCCATGGATTGTTGGTGAACCGAATGACATCGTCACCGACCGGGCCGGCAATCGCCATGGCGATGCGCGGCGGCAGCGTCCCTCCCATCCGCTTGCGAAAGTCCTCCCACGCGGTCTGGAAGCTGGCATGGTCATCGGTGTGCAGCGTCTCGGGCTCGCCCAGCGTGATCGCGCCATCTTCCCCGATCGTGGCGATAGCGAAGCGCGCATGCGTTCCGCCGATATCGACAGTGACGAGGTCGGTGCTCACAGGCCCGCCATCGCCAGCATGGCCGAAGCGCCCTGTTCGGCGCCGTCGGCGCCGGCACGGAACATGGCGAACAATTCGCGGCCCATACCGGTCTCGGGCGGCGGTGCCTCGGCAGGCTCGCGGCTGGAGAGATCGGCGGTGGTCGACAGCTCGCCGGTAGCGGCGCAGATGCGGATGACATCTTCGTCCCGCAATTTGGCGAGCGGCCCGCCGCCAAGCGCTTCGGGAGTGCAATGGATGGCCGCCGGCACCTTGCCCGAGGCTCCCGACATGCGGCCATCGGTGACCAGGGCGACGCGGTAGCCGCGATCCTGCAACACGCCGAGCGCGGGGGTCAGCTTGTGCAGCTCGGGCATGCCATTGGCGCGCGGCCCCTGGAAGCGGACCACGACGATCACGTCGCGATCGAGTTCACCTCTCGTGAAGGCCTCATTGACGGCGCGCTGGGTGTCGAACACGCGGCACGGCGCCTCGATGGTCCACCGTTCGCGTTCGACGGCCGAGGATTTGAAACAGGCGCGGCCCAGCGTGCCTTCGACCAGTCGCATCCCGCCGTCCGCCTGGAACGGTGCCGATGCCGGGCGAAGCATGTCGTTGTCGCCGGACGGCCCGGGATCGCGCCAGACCAGTGTGGCGCCGTCGCCATCGACGCCCGGCTCGCGGCTGTAGCTTTCGAACCCGCCATCCCACACGGTGAGGATATCGGCATGCGCCAGTCCTTCTTCGAGCAGCGTGCCGACGACGAAACCCATCCCCCCGGCTTCGTGGAAGTGGTTCACATCGCCCGCGCCATTGGGATAGACGCGCGCAACCAGCGGGACTGCAGACGACAGTTCCGACAGGTCGGTCCAGTCGAAACGAATGCCCGCCGCCCGCGCCATGGCCGGGATGTGGATCGCGTGATTGGTCGACCCGCCCGTGGCCAGCAAGCCGACTGTCGCATTCACGATCGCCTTTTCGTCGACCACGCGGCTCAGCGGACGAAAATCATCGCCCGCCTGGCCGATGGCGGCCAGCCGATGCGTGGCGGCGCGGCTGAGTTGCTGCCGCAATTTCGCCCCCGGCTGGATGAACGCCGCTCCGGGGACATGGAGACCCATCATCTCCATCATCATCTGGTTGGAATTGGCAGTGCCGTAGAAAGTGCATGTGCCGGGCGAATGGTAGCTGCCCATTTCGCTGGCAAGCAATTCTTCGCGCGTCGCCTTGCCCTCGGCATAGAGCTGGCGCACGCGCTGCTTTTCCTTGTTCGAGATACCCGTCCCCATCGGGCCCGAGGGCACGAAAATGGCAGGCAGGTGGCCAAACCGCAGCGCGCCCATCAGCAGGCCGGGGACGATCTTGTCGCAGATGCCGAGCAGCGCGATCCCATCGTACATCGCATGGCTGAGCGCGACCGTGGTCGACAGGGCAATCGTGTCGCGGCTGAACAGCGACAATTCCATGCCCGCTTCGCCCTGCGTCACGCCGTCGCACATGGCCGGCGTGCCGCCGGCGACCTGCGCAGTGGCGCCGACTTCGCGCGCCCAGATCTTCATGCGTTCGGGATAGCGGTGATAGGGCTGATGCGCCGACAGCATGTCGTTGTAGGCGGTGACAATACCCAGGTTCGGGCCCTTGGCTGCCATGATGGCCGCCTGGTCTTCCTCGGCCCCGGCAAATGCGTGGGCGAGGTTGGAGCAGGACAGCGACGTCCGGTCGACCTGCCGCTCGCTCTCGCGGTCCATCAGGTCGAGATAGGCGGCGCGGCTGTCGCGCGAATTGGCGATGACGCGCTGGGTCACGCGGTGGATCGTGTCGTTGAGCGGCTTATTCGTCATGCCAGCTTACTCCGTCGCGTTCGGCAAGGGCGATGGCGGCGCTGGGCCCCCAGCTGCCCGCACCATAGGCTTTCGGCTTGATGTCCTCGCGCTCCCACAGGGTGCGGATGGCGTCGATCCATTCCCATTGCGCCTCGACCTCGTCGCGGCGCACGAACAGCGTCTGGTCGCCCTCGATCAAGTCGAGCAGCAACCGTTCGTAGGCGATCCTGCGGACCGTACCCGAAAACGCGTCGGGCATGGCGATATCGAGAGGGATCTGCCGCAGCCGGATCCCGTCGCGGTCCAGCCCGGGGACCTTGGCCATCATCGACAGCTGGACATTCTCTTCGGGCTGGATCCCGATCACCAGCCGATTGGGCTTGGTGCTGGCGCCGCGTCCTTCGAATATGGAATGCGGAACGCAGCGGAACTGGACGACGATTTCGGTCACGCGCTCGGGCAGCCGTTTGCCCGTCCGCAGGTAGAAGGGAACGCCCTTCCAGCGCCAGTTGTCGACATGCGCCTTCAAGGCCACAAAGGTCTCGGTATCGCTGTCCTTGCCAAGTTCCTGGTCGTAGCCGGGCACGGCAGAGCCTTCGACGGCACCGGCGCGGTATTGCCCGGTAACGGTCTCTTCAGGCGCGATCGGGCGCAGCGCGCGCAGCACCTTTACCTTCTCGTCGCGGACCGCTGTTGCATCGAAGCTGGTCGGCGGTTCCATCGCGACAAGCGCCAGCAGTTGCAGCATGTGGTTCTGCACCATGTCCCGCAGCGCGCCGCTGTCGTCGTAATAGGCCACCCGCGATTCCAGGCCGACCGTCTCGGCAACGGTGATCTGCACATGATCGATATAGGTCGCATTCCAGACCGGCTCGAACAGCATGTTGGCAAAGCGCAGGGCGAGCAGGTTCTGGACCGTTTCCTTGCCGAGGTAATGGTCGATACGGAAAATGCGGTCTTCGCTGAACGCCTTGGCGACGGCGTCGTTGATCTCCTCGCTCGAGGCGAGGTCGGTTCCCAGCGGTTTTTCGAGCCCGATGCGAACATTGCCCTGCGTCAGGCCGGCGTGGACGAGACCCTCGATCGTGGGTTCGAACAGGCTGGGCGCGGTCGAAAGGAAGATGGCCAGTCCCTTGTCATATGCGCCCACTTCGGTCGCCAGGGCATCGTATCCCTCGCGCGTGGTGGCATCGACGGGGACATAGCTCAGGCGGTTGAGGAATTCGGCAACCCCGCCGCGGCGGTGATCGGGAAGGTATTTCTCCAGCGCGGCGCGCGCAAAGTCGCGATAGTCGCGCGTCGACATTTCGGAACGTGCCGTGGCGACGATCTTGAGATCGTTGTCGAGCAAGCCGTCGGCGTCGAGCGCACAGAGCGAGGGGAGCAGCATGCGCTGGGCGAGGTCCCCGGTGGCGCCGAACAGCAGCAAGCGATCTGCAGGCAGGTTCATGCGAAGGACCGGGGGATCATGCAGCGATATCCATTGCTGCAGCGGTTATCAGTGCAGGAGCCGGCGTGCCAGTCGGCTGCATTCCTATTCTTCGTCGGAAAGATCGCACGAGTGTTTCCACCGAGGCAGAACAGCGAAGCACAGGGGCGGATTGGCAGCATTATCAAGCAACGAGCTGCCGGGAGCTTCGTTTCCACGCGCAAGCCGCTGCGGCGCGACCACGAAAAAGGGCCCCGGAAAGGGGCCCTTCGTAGTTCTAGATACTGTCGATCAACCGTCGAACAGCCATTCCCAGAAATTCCACATGATCACAACTCCTGATTGCTCAAGAGTTAAGTGCCATTAACCATGTATGTTTGTAAAGTCTAAACTATGTTTGATAACGTTTGCTCGGGGGCAAGCTCCTGATATTCAAGCAAATTGGATAATGAGAGGGGGCGCGAGAACGCGAACCCCTGAACCTGTTGGCAACCGGCTTCCTGCAGCATTGGGATATCCTGCGGGTTCTCGAGCCCTTCGGCGACGACAGTGATTCGGGCTCCGCGCCCCATGGCAGCGATACTGGCCACGATAGCGCGGGCCTTGGGATCCTTCGCAATATTCGCGACGAACATGCGGTCGATCTTGATCTCGTCGAACGGCAACTCGTAAAAGGCTTCGTAATTCGCGGCTCCAACGCCAAAGTCATCCATCGAGATGCGCACGCCGATAGAGCGCAATTCGTTGAGAATGGTCGCAGCTACTTCATGGTCCGAAATGCGCGCGGTTTCGGTAATTTCCAATGTCAGAAAACAGGGATCGAAACGGGTGGCCTGCAGCACATTTCGCACGAGGCCGACCACTCGCATATCGCTGAGCAGGGTGGCCGAAATATTGACCGACATGGAAATCATATGCCCGCGGAAATGCAGGAGTTGTCCGGCGGAACATGCGCTCTGCAGCACGTAGCGCGTGAGATGTTCCATCCGTCCGGCTTTTTCGCACTGCTGAATGAAATGCATTGGCGAGATGAAGCCGCGTGCCGGATCGTGCCAGCGGACCAGTGCCTCCACCCCGACGACTGCGTTTGACTGAAGGTCGATCTTGGGCTGATAGACGCAGTAAATCTCGCCTGCTTCCATCGCATCGTCGATGCGTGCCCGCAGCGAAATGTCCCACAGCAGGTCGGTTTGCGAACCGGTTTCGGCAATCGCAATCGGATTGTGCGCTTCGGAGGTTTCCTCTGCTGCAGCAACTGCAGCCGCCAATCGGGCAGAAGGGTCGCCTTCGACACAGGCGATGCCGAATGTGATGCCGACATCGACGGAAAATCCACCTACCTGGATCGGGGCGGCAAATATGGCGCGAAGCCCTTCGAGGTGCTCGACCACTGCATCGGTGTCGTCGTTTGCGACATGCCAGCCGAGATGGTGGCCGTCGCTGTAAACGACCAAATTGCTATCGGCAGCGCGCAGCCGATCGACGAGTTTGAGCACGTAGCTGCCCTTGTCATCGGCCCTCAGTGTCTTGAGCACACGCTCGTAGTTCTGAATCTTGGCGATGACGATGTGGCCACTGGTCACCGAGTCACGAATGAGCCGGGCTTCCAAAGCGCGCAGCTTCGCCAGCCCGGTTTCCTGATTGACCATTTCGACCCGACGTTTCCATCGCATTCTCGACCTGAACGCGGCGTAAATGCCCAAGAACCCAATGGCATAAGAGAGTTCGACTCTAACCCCTACCTTGGCCGTCGCGAACAAGATTGCGGGTGCGAGAAAAACAATGGCTGAATAGGCGAACCAGCGCTGTTTTCTGGAAGACGAAATCAGAAGCGCAATGAACAACAACGCCGCGAAAAAGGCTAGAGAAAGCGGACCGCGCAAATTGCGCGTATAGCCAGCTTTCAGCGTTTCGCCTGCGTAGATATCGACATAGCTGGGAGAAGCCTCGAGCTTCCGGGGAATCTTGTCCCGGCTTCCGGGAACCTGTCCGCTATGACCGATTACAACCGTCTTGCCAGTTAACTCGACAGGCAGGGCGCCGGTCTGTCGCCGATCCGCCACAACTTCGATGGGTAAAATAGGGAGGCGGTCATAGAAAAATCCATAGTCGACAGAAAAAGTGTCGGAGGGTTCGCGATCCACTCCTGCTATTGCAGACCCAAACGAGCGAACAGGACGACCGTCGACTTCGTAAGAGTAGTGTAGCGTCCAAGCGAAACCCAACCAGTCTCGATCGGTTTGATCCGAAATCACGCGACTTGTGGTTCCCGCGATCGATGCGGACGTCGAGCGTCGGGTCTGTTCGACACCCGTGCCTTCAAGCAAACGATCAACGAGGGTTATTCTGGGACCGAGGTCCGCAATTGCCCTCGCTAGCCGTTGATCTGCCTGAGGATCGTTGGACTCCGCAAATGCAACATCCAGGAAAACCTTGCCAACTCCTTGGCGGTCAAGTTCATCCAAAGCTGCGGCGACGTCATACCGCCGTTCGGGATTTGCTGGATCATTCAACGCCTCGTTGGAGGCGACAAACACAATGTCCCCCGATGGATATCGATCTGCAACACGGGACTGGATGAGCCACAAGATCTGTTCGGCTGGCTGAAGGAGAAAACCAGCATACATCGCCAGACTGATCAGCGCCGCCCACAGGACGTGACGCAAGCGCTCGAACAGGCGACCGCTGAAAAGCGATCGTCCGCGGACGAGCACTGGCGCTGCCAGTCTTGAGATGCGTGTTTCACCCATTGAGCGCCCTTATGCCGCTCTTAGGTTTAAGAAAGATTTGATGCCGCAGCCGCGAAACCACGGCAAGCCAGCTTGCCAGCCGGTTGCGAAAGTAAATGAAACTCGAACGAGCGCCGTTAACGCTTTGCGGGGCAATAAGCCGCCGTCAGCCCGCGCGCGCAGAACTTATCGTTTAATCCGAAAGGTTTCCGCGCTTGCCGCCGCGCAGAAGCACGCGCGTCTAGCGGCGCCGCCGCGTTATCAGGCTACCGCGCCGAACAGGTCGTGCGCGTCACTGTCCTCAATTGAGACAGTTGCAATATCGCCAGCCGCGAGGCCCTTCGGGACGTTGCGCAAATAGACCGCGCCATCGATCTCGGGGGCGTCCGCCTGGCTGCGGCCGGTTGCCCCGATATCGCCATCCTCGTCGGGTTCGCCGACTTCGTCGATAATCACGGGAATGCGCGTCCCGACCTTGGCTGCCAGCTTGGCAGCGCTGATCCGCTCGGTAACTTCCATCACCCTTGCGTAACGCTCTTCCTTGACGTCCTCGGGCACCGGGTCGGGCAGGGTGTTGGCCCGCGCGCCATCGACCGGTTCGAAGCGGAACGCGCCAACCCGGTCGAGCTGCGCCTCTTCGAGCCAGTCGAGCAGATATTTGAAATCGTCCTCGGTCTCGCCGGGGAAGCCGACCACGAAGCTGGAGCGGATCGCGATCTCAGGACAGATCTCGCGCCAGCCCTTCAGCCGTTCGAGCACCTTGGCTTCGTTTGCGGGGCGCCGCATCGCGCGCAGCACCTTGGGGCTCGCGTGCTGGAAGGGAATGTCGAGATAGGGCGTCAGCAGCCCTTCGGCCATCAGCGGTATCACCGCATCGACATGCGGATAGGGATAGACATAGTGCAGCCGCACCCAGGGCGGGGTGCCGCCGCCGATGTCGAGCTGGCCCAGTTCGCGCGCGAGGTCGGTCATATGCGCGCGGACGGGGTGGCCCTTCCACAGACGTTCCTCGTGGCGCGTATCGACACCGTAGGCGCTGGTGTCCTGGCTGATGACCAGCAGTTCCTTCGTGCCCGCGGCAACCAGTTTCTCGGCTTCGCGCAGCACTGCGTCGATCCGCCGGCTGGCCAGCTTCCCGCGCAGGTCAGGAATGATGCAGAAGGCGCAGGAATGGTTGCAGCCCTCCGAAATCTTCAGATAGCTGTAGTGGCGCGGGGTCAGCTTGATGTCGGGCTGCGGGATCAGGTCGACATAGGGCCCTTGGCTGGGCGGGGCGTGCGTATGCACTGCATCGACGACCTGTTCGTACTGATGCGCGCCGGTCACTGCCAGCACCTGCGGATGCGCGGCGCGGATCGCGTCGGCTTCTTCGCCCATGCAGCCGGTCACGATGACGCGGCCGTTCTCCGCGATCGCCTCGCCGATCGCCTGCAGGCTCTCTTCCTTCGCGGAATCGAGGAAGCCGCAGGTGTTGACCAGCACCACGTCGGCCCCGGCATAATCGGGGCTCATCGCATAGCCGTCGGCGCGCAACCGCGTGAGAATGCGCTCGCTGTCGACCAGTGCCTTGGGACAGCCGAGGGATACCATGCCGACCTTCTTCTGGTCGGGGATTGCGGTGGTGGTCGTGCTCATGATTGCGCGCGCCCCTACACGCGTAAGGCGATTTACGCTAGCTTCCTGCGCATC
>Ga0070752_1001271_pt1 | contig 18084 bp, 13 predicted proteins | sample VirMetDEL_Aug_30_FD_77440 | JGI IMG/M metagenome (GOLD analysis project Ga0070752, IMG submission 77440) | Aqueous microbial communities from the Delaware River and Bay under freshwater to marine salinity gradient to study organic matter... | ecosystem: Environmental > Aquatic > Marine > Coastal...
AAATTTAAAGCTCCAAATGACAAAAATTCTAGTGTCAGAGAAATAGCTACTACTTGTAGTCATATTAAAGCAATAAAAAGAGCTTATGATAATGGAGATGAGTTGGCTATTATTCTAGAAGATGACACTAAATTCACTTTAATGCCATACTGGGATAAAGAATTAAAAGAATTGATGAATGAATTACCTGATGATTGGGAAATATTTAAATTAGTTTCGGGTAAAGCAAGGTACATTAATTTTTTTAAATTTTTTAATACAGACATAAGATATAATAAAGAACAAAAAATTGTTAAAAGGAATAAAACTTTCTCTGCCGTCTGTTATATAATAAATAAAAACGGAATGTCAAAAATTATTAATAATTTCTATAAAGACGGCGAAATATTATTAAAAGATAAATCTAATTTAATAGATCATGAAATATTTGACAAATTAAATGTATACGAGATAAAAAAATCTTTATTTCTTTTAGACAATTTTGAATTAACTAGTACTATTTATGAAAGAAATCTTTATTATAATTCTATTCAAATATTAAATTCTTATATATAAAATGTATAAAATTATATTTTTAGTTCTCTTATCAATTGTATTTTCTTACATTATTTATGTCAGATACGACCCGTTTTATGTTATGATGAACAAAAAAAGAGACCCAGAAAATTTTAGATATAGAGTATTTTTTGAAGAAGGATTTTGGGATAAGATTAAAAAATTACCACCAGAGGAACCTTTTGAAATTGTAAAGAAAATAAATACACATATAGATTCTGATAATATTATAAGTTATAGTTTATATGGAAATAATCCAAAATATTATAAGTATTTAGACGAGAATATTCAGTATGTTAATAAATTTTTACCTGATTGGGTAATAAGAATATATCTACATGATAAAGTTGACCAAAAATTAGTAAAAGAATTAGAAAAAAAGAATATTCAAATTTATATAGTTCACGATAATTTAGTAGTACCTGGAAATTCAGCGGGTGCCTTTTGGAGATTTTTACCTCTTTGTGAAGACAAAAATGTAATAATTAAAGATATAGATGATAATTTTGACAAGTCAAATAATTATCGCGTAGTAAATAATTTTTTTACAAATTCTGATAAAAAAATAAAATATAAATCTGTTTTTCCATGGCCATTTAATCATATACAGGCAAAAAACATTTACAAGAAAAAAGAATATAAAATTCCACTTAAAGAAGAAGAAATAATTAATTATTTTCATAGAAGTACATTTGGTTCAGACGAGATTTTTCTATCAAAAATTCTATATTACAGATTAGATAAAGATTATATAGAAACTAATTTTAGAATTTCCAAATTATTTTCTATGAAAGAATATTAACCTTTTGTTAAATTTAACAAATATAATATATTGCCAAATTTATGGTTATTGATAATGATAAAATTTTTATAAACACCTTCTTCTAAAAACTTTTCACCGTATAAATTTTTAATTAGTTTATTATAATTTTTTGGTACATTGACAGTAAAATGTTCGAACGGTATTTTCTTCAATGGAAATACATCATTTACATCAAAACATTCTTGTGGCCATTTTTTACTTGTTTCGTATGTAGGTTTTTTATTTTCTCCTAAAGGATAACATAATAAAAATTTATTATCTTTTTTTTCAACTACTATTATATCTATAAATGGATAATATTTTTTATCAGTAATTTTATAACCTCCATTAGAACTATTGAATTTAATGTTGTGTTTTAAAAGTATTTCTTTCATTAAATCTATTTTATCAATAGGTACATTCAAATCTATATCATCATCCCATGGTATCAAACCTTTGTGTCTAATAGCTCCTAATAAATTACCTGTTGTCAACCAATAGGTTATATCATTCTCTTCAAAAATATTAATTATTTTTTCTAATAATATTATCATTTCTTGTGCTATTTCTTTCTTTAATATCGGATATTTACCTTTTAATTTAAATTCATGTTCTTTTTTGTAGAAATTATATTTATCTTTTCTATTCAACTTTTTAAAAGGTTCTATCGGAGAAAAACTTAGTATAACAAAACTTATTATAATTAAAAATAAAAAAATATAAATTATCTTCATTTTAATATATATAATATATTAAAATCACAAGTGAAATAATTATTATCATATTTAATAATAATTAAAACATGCCGGAAGGACCCGAAGTAACTATCGTGGCAGAAGGTCTCAATCAAATCCTTCAAGGAAAGTATATTATTAATTTTGGGGTAACAGATAATGGAAGGTATCGAAATAAATCACCTGATAATTCTGTTCTTTTTGGTGACTCCTTGCCTCTTCTGGTAGAAAAAGTAGAAAATAAAGGAAAGTTAATTTATTTTACCTTTTCCTCAAATAAAGATAAATTTTATATGGTTAATACTCTTGGTATGTCTGGAGTATGGAAAAGGAGAAAAGAAAAACATACTTGTTTCTTTTTCGAATACTCATCATCTCCAGAGAGCGAAGAAGTAGATAAAATATATTTTGTTGACCAAAGGCATTTTGGTACTATCAAATTCTTGACAACTAAACAAGATTTAGAAAAGAAACTAAAAGAACTTGGACCTGATATGTTAAATGACCCTAAGATGAATTACAAATTATTCAAAGAGAGGTTATTAAAATATAAACATTGGAATATTGTTAAAGTTCTGATGTGTCAAAAAATTATTAGCGGAATCGGTAATTATTTAAAATCAGAATCTTTGTATCATGCTCGATTATCTCCTTTTTTGAAAGTTGAAGATTTGTCAGAAGAACAATTTTATAATTTGTACCAATCTATTAGACTCAAAATAGTTTCTAGTTATAATCAAGGAGGAGTGAGTGTCAAAAACTTTGCAGATGTGGATGATAAAAAAGGACAATATCATTTCACTTTTCAAGTTTATTGTGAAAAATATGATAAGAAGGGGAATAAAGTAGAAAAAGTCGTTTTAGATGATAAACGGAGTACCTATTATGTTCCATCATTACAAACTTGAGTTTATATTATTATTTTGGTTACTAAAATAATAAGATGGATGATAGTGTTGTAGCAAATACTTCAAGTGGTTTAAAAAAGATAAAAGAAGGAGGAGGAGCAGATGAACCAGAAGTAGGAGGAGTAGGAGGAGAACCAAAAGGAGTAGGAGAACCAGAAGGAAGAGGAGGAGGAGAACCAGAAGGAAGAGGAGGAGGAGAACCAGAAGGAAGAGGAGGAGGAGAACCAGAAGGAAGAGGAGGAGGAGAACCAGAAAAGCCAGAAACAAAAAAAGAAACGAAACTTCATAATGGCAATATCTTTCTTCAGATGTTTAAAAGTGCCAAAGATACTTTAAAAAAATCGAGAGATACTTTAAGAAAATTGGAAGATACTGTAAGTCAAAATACTTTAAGTCGAGATGAAGATAAATCGAAAGGTGAATCAAAAGAAACTGAAGATAGAATAAATGTATACGAAAATTTAAGAAAATATCATCTAGTTAAATCAAAAGAGAAAGGAAAGAGCGAAAAAGAGAGAAAGAAGAGCGAAGAAGAGAGAAAGAAGAGCGAACGCAAAAGACAAGAAGTCATCGCAGACAGAGTAAATAAGATAAATAAGAAATTAGAAAAACTATGTGAAGAAAGAAAAAATATTAGAGTGAGCAAAGAATCAGATAAAGAAAAAAAATTAAAAGTAATTAATAGACATATTCAACATTTATCCGAAGAAGAACATCATATTAAAACAACCCACAAAAAAGATAAATATGATAAAGAAAACGAAACATTTTGGGAGAGATTTCATAGAATCGGAAGTTCAGAAACAACAGCCGTTTTTGTTCTTTTTTGTGCAGTTACTGTTTTTATTTTTACTTTAACAGCTTTTTACGCTTCTGATGACCCGACTTATAAAAATCAAAGTCTCAACGTTAAAAATATAATTAAAGCAAATTTATATACCGGTATCATATATTTTGCTATTTTTATTGGTCTTCTATCTTTTAGTTTTGGGAAAGATAAAGATTATGCTGAAAAATTAGCTTCTCTTGTTTTACTAACAGGAGCTATTTTCGTAGGTTTATTTTTCTCATTCCTTAATTCAGAAGGAAAATTAAAAGATTTAACTAAAACGGAAAGTCTGACTGTTTCTATAGCAACCGCTGTTACTTTTCTTTTTATTTTCTTTGCTATATATTATGAACTTTTTGAAAAAGGAAATGGAAAGGTGGATAACGATTTAAAGAAAGGATATTTATTCATTTCATTGACTCTTTTTTGGATTATGGGAAGTATGATGACATATCTGACGTTTGGTTCTGAGTATGGTGAAGACAAAGCATTAAAATTACTGTTCCCGCTTTCCACTGGTCTTTTCTTTGCTGGAATTTTAGGAACTATCGGACTAATACTTTCATATTTCAAATCTGTTGATGATTCTATTAGTGTTACACTTAATACGGTTCTCAATCTAGTTGAATGGTTTCGGTTCAAGATTATTATAATGGCTTGTTTCATTCTTTCTATTTACTACACTTACTTACTTTACAGAGCAAACCAAACAGAAAAAGATCCTAACAGTAAATTTAAAATTAAAAAAGACGCTGGTTTGGTAGACACCGTAGAGAGGTCTTTTTACGCAGGGGTTGGTTTCATTTCTTTCTTCTTATTGATTCTAGGAATTTGTTTTGGCGGAACATTAAAAGAAAGACTTTTTGCTACATTTTTAATACTTTTTATTACCTTTGTGGGTGGGTTAACCTTATGGTTGGATGGAGAAAAGAAAATAAGAAATTTGGATAAATCAGAGGAAAATGTTTTGAAAGCTACAGAAGTTATTTTTTGTGTTTTAGCAGTGATAGCTATATGGTATGTTTTATTCAAAGCTAAGACTTCTATTGATGAAACATTGACAACATTGGCTAGAATTATAGTAAACTTTGGCTCTGTTATTTTCTTCTTTTACAGCTTTAGTTTAATTTGTGCTGTATATGGAAAATTTAATTTTAAAAGAGAGTTAGATATTTTTCCAAACAAAAATGAAAGTTTGAGCATCGAACTATTTACCGGTATATGTATTGGTATTCTTGCTATCATTGTATCTATCGCTATCATTGTATAGATTTATATGAAAATAAGAACAAGGATAATAAAATGGAAAATATGAAGAAGGTTATAGATTTATATGAAAATAAGAACAAGGATAATAAAATGGAAAATATGAAGAAGGTTATAGATTTATATGAAAAATATGGAAACAAAGGATATATAGGTGAAGAAGTGAGTCAGCTTGAACATGCAGTTCAAGCAGCTTTATTGTCAGAAGAATATTATCAATGTCTTGATGAAAAAATAAAAATTGAATTAGTTCTTGGAGCTTTTTTGCACGATGTCGGTCATTTGATGTTTTTTGAGAATATTCAGTTAGAAACTATGGGTTGTGTTGGTGTTAAAAATCACGAAGAAATAGGTGCTTTATTTTTAGAAGAATTAAATTTTCCGGATTTAACATGTCAATTAGTTAGGAATCATATTGTAACAAAAAGATATTTGATTACAATGAGAAAAGATTACTATCAAAATATGTCAGATGCTTCTAAAGAGACCTTCAAATATCAAGGAGGTAAATTAAATGAAGAAGAAATCAAAAACTTTGAAAAAGATAAATACTTTGATTATCATCTTAGATTAAGAGAATTCGATGATAAAGCTAAATCTACTGATACCAAACTTTTACAAAAAATAAAAGAAATGGAACCAATATTATATTACAAAAACATGATTGAAATTTATTATAATATGAAATATGATTGAAATTTATTATAATATGAAATATGATTGAAATTTATTATAATAAAAATGGGAAAGTGGTCACCAAAAGAAAGAAGAGAAAGAGCTAAAAAGTGTGATAATCCTAAGGGTTTTACTATGAAACAGTTCTGTAAAAATTTAAAAAGTAAATCCAAAAAAGGAGAAAGAAGTAATAATGTATCTTCTCCAAAGAGAAAAAACTCACCAAGGAAGAAAGAATTTCTTTTTAATAAAGAAAATCCAAAAAAATCTTTTGATGTATATATTGATAAAAATCCAAACGATACTATTCCAATGAAATATAAAACATTATCTGATGTTAAATCTACTATTAGAAAACTAGAAAAATTATATAAAGAAGATAAATACCCGCATCGAAGAATCAAACAAGTAGCCATGATTATGATGGTTAGATTACGTGTTTTAAAAGACCAAAAACCAAAAGAATACCAACTCTCTGAAAGGTACCATACTTTTCTCGGAGAGCGTACTAAAGTTAAAAATACAGAAGATAGAAAGAAAATGAAATTTAGGTTATAACCATAATAAACGGAGATGAGAAAATGGAACCTGTCATAAAAAATACAAACGAATTAGCAATGGAATTCTTTGATAATCTGAATAAGAATCAGATACTGACATCACCCAAAAACTATGATTCTAATTATTTAGAATTTTCCAAAATATGGAAATGTCAAATACCTGAAAATTTAAAAAAAAATATTATCGGAATGGTTAATTCTAATAATAACCTAGAATCTCTTTTTCTATCTCTTTCTTATCAAATACAGAAAGAGATAGAAAAAGAGAATAGAAAGAGAATAGAAAGAGAATAGAAAGAGAATAGAAAGAGAATAGAAAGAGAATAGAAAGAGAATAGAAAGAGAATAGAAAGAGATAGATTATTTATAATATTAATTATAAATAATATTAATATTTGCAATCATTGCAGATATGATTTAGTTTATCTAATGAGTTAGATTTTCTATTAGGACACTTCACACAAATCTTTTTTGAGCATTCTCTACACAAATTAAACGATTCGTAATCTATCGTTACAAAGGTTTCTGACATTCTATGACACCCTCCACACTTATTAAGACTCATTAATATCTTTGGTGTTAACAATCCAGGTGGAACACTAGTATTGTTAGAATTCAAGACAAATAAAACAGCTGAGTCTCTCTCCATCTTTATTTTACCACCTATTAATTTTATTTTCATTTTTGATACCCATAATCAAAAGTGAGAAAATATATAATGAGAAAACAAATAAAATGACTGAAACTAAAGACGAATTAAAACCGTATTGGGAAAAAGATTTTAAAGTTGATGAAGCGATTCATCAAGTTAAACTCTATCACTATTCGGCTAAAAGCGTAGCAATGGTTTCTGATGAGGTCTTTGGAAAAAGATTTGCTAAATATTTTAAAGAAATTGGAGGTAGATTCAATCCTCGTTTATCTGTTGGTTCTGGTTGGATTTTCAAACTAGACTCTCAGAGAGAATTAACATCGGTTCTTCAAAAAATTTTCCGCGGAGAAGCAAAGCCGTCAGAGATTGGAGTAACCGCTCCTCTCTTTGAAGACAAAGATATTGATAATAAGATTTTTAACACTTTAGCTGATTTGATAGATTTGATTCCAACAGAAAAAGCAGAGAGAATTGTATCAGAAAAAGATGATGTCAGAACAACAGTTTATTATAACAAAGACGATGATACAGTTACACACGGTGATTGTATTTACTCTTTCACTAGTGCTCACAAATCTCTTGATATCTATCAACTTTCAATCTAATTACATATTATATTTAACTTTCAATCTAATATGGATGAGACCAAAAATAAAAATGAATCTTAAAATCTTTATTTACATTAAAAAATGAGTTATCAAGGAACCTTCTTAGAGCATTACACAGAAAACTATGGCTTGTTAAAAACTTTGGACGAATATCCAAGGACAAAAGCTAGTCGTGTTTTCAGAGAGTTTGCTAAAAATCTTTCAGGTTCTGGACCATTACTCAGTAGTTTCAACGATTGGTATGATAATATCTTTGCCAACCAAATTATTAAACAAAGTTTTACTGCTGTCGATGGAACTCAAATTATTTTCAAAAATCCTAAAATCTACAAACCAGTTATTATGGTCAATGGAAAAGAAGAAATTCTTTACCCTCAATATTGTCGTGATAACAATCTTCCTTATCAGGGAAGAATTTCTATTGAATGTTTGGTGATAAAAAAGAACGGAGAAGAAATCAAAACAGAAATTCCTGAATTTGGTTATCTTCCTGTCATGCTTGGAAGTAAACTTTGCAATCTTTATGAAAAAACAGAAGAAGAACTAGTTGCTTTGAAAGAATGTATCACTGACCCATATGGTTACTTTCACTTGAATAGTGAACGTTCTGTTGTTACACAAGACAAAAAAAGAATGGCCAAACCTTTAGTTTATGTTGACCGTGACGGAAAACTAATCTTAGATTATACTTCTTGTAAAAACGGAAAAAATGGTTCTAAAATTTTTAAGATGAAACTTGGAAAGAAATGGGCTACTTTAAAAGTTAACGATACAGGTGAAAAACAAAATCAATTCAATGTTTCTAAAAATATTCCTGTTTTCATGATTTTTAAAGTTTTGGAAGATTTGGAACCAGAAGAAGCGATGGAAAAATACGTAATGAAATTTATTCCAGATAAATTTCGAAGACGTTGTCTTAATGTTATCAATAGTTCAATCATCAAAATGAAAAATATTGAAGACCCTGTTAAATATTTATGTCGCAAAAGAAACAGAAAATACACTTACGAGAAAAGAGACGAATTAATGGAAGAATTCCGTGTAGGGATGTTAGAAAATTTGTTTCCAAATGTAGAAGCAGAAAACGAAATTCAAGAAACAGAAATAAAACTAAATATGTTAGGTCATATGATGATTAAATTTGTATTAACTATTCTTAATATTATTAACAAAGATTCTAGAGATTCATGGGTCAATAAAAGATTTGACACTGCTGGAACTTTAATTAAGATTTTACTCGGAAGCATTTTAAATTCTTTGATGATGTTATGTCGAAGAGATATTGAAAAATTTTCAACTACTCCTGATTATTCTTCTTTTGGTAAAATTTTGAAAGCTCGGTCCCAAGCTCATTTAAAAAGAGATTTTACTGGTTCTTTCAATGGAACTTCTTGGGGTACTAAAACTTATGGAAAACAAAAAGAAAACGTCTCTGAATCAACTAAAAGAGACACTCCTTTAAATTTATGGTCTATCTCAGCTAAAAATAATAACCCGATATCACAAAGAGATAAGAAAATTGAAGTCAGAGAAATTCAACCTTCTCAAAGAGACAAACATTGTTTATCAGAAACTCCAGAAAGTGTCCGTATTTCTCTGATTAAATATTTTTCTGCTACATGTCGTATTTCTCTGGATACAAATGAAAATATTCCAATTCGTCACATCAAAGAAGATATTGGAAACATGAATCAAAAGGTCAATGGAAAAATATGCGACACTATTTTAATGGTAAATGGTAAATTTGTTAGTTTTCCAGAAAGAAGAATTCAAATAGTTTATTGTAATATAGAATCAAGAGATAAGTTATTGAAAGCTAAAAGAACGGGAGAAATACCTATGGATGTTGAAATATATTATGACGGGATTATGAATACTCTTCACATTTACACTGATTCTTCTAGAGCTACTTCTCCTTACTTTGTGGTTAATCCAGAAACTAACGAACTCGTTATTGAAGAAATAGATGGTTGGAATTTAAGTTATTCTGAACTTCTCAAAACAGGAGCAATTGAGTTTTTGAGCGCTAAAGAATCAGATGATGAAACAACTTTAATTTCTTTCAGTGTAGAAAATTTTTATCAAACACGAGAGGAAATAGATGCTATGGAAGATGGAGAAGAAAAACAAAGAATGAAATATTTGAAAAAATACACACATTGTAATATCGACCCAAATCAACTTTTCGGAGTTCCCGGTTTAATTTGTCCGATGGCTAATAAACAGATGGGTGCTCGTAATACTTTTCAAGCTTCTATGGCTAAACAAGCTCTCGGTTATTTCAATATTAACTACCATGATAAATTTTATGGTAGAAAAGAAGGATTTAAAAGACTGTATCGGGCCACAAGATGTATCTGTGAGACAGATGGATATTTTCTTCCAAAAATGGACATCATGCCAGCAGGACAAACTGCTATGGTGGCTTTTTTAACAGACCCTGATAATCAAGAAGATTCTGTTATTTTATCGGAAGATTTTGTTAATTCCGGAAACTTGAATTATTTTAAATATATTATGGTTCATTACATTCAACCTTCCTTTCCTTTAGGGGAAAGAGAATATTTCGAAAAACCACCTCCAAAGAAAAACGAATCTCCTGAAAAATATGACCATATTTTGGAAAATGGTCTTCCAAAACTAGACACTTATGTTAGAGAAGGAGATTGTTTGATTGGAAAAGTTGTCAAAAATTCTAAAGATGGAACTATCAGAAATAATTCTTTGATGTGTGGTCTTGGTGAAGAAGGTTATGTTGACAGGATTATTTTTACTAAAGAAAAAGACAGAAGTAATACTTATATTAAAATTAAACTTCGAAAACATAGAAAATACCAAGCAGGAGATAAACTAGCAATTCGTTATGCTCAAAAAGGTACTATCGGAAGAGTAGAAAAAAGAGAAAATATGATTAGAGTTTCTTCTGGAATTAATAAAGGAATTTCTCCCGATATTATTTTCAACCCTCTTGGTTTTCCTTCTCGTCAAACAGTCGGTCTTTTGATTGAAGGTTTGATGACCAAAGCAGCTGTTTACAGCGGAACCCGAGTTGATGTTTCAGGTTTCAGATTAGTAGACACTGACAAGGCTAGTAAAATTTTGGAAGAAAACGGTATGGATCCTTATGGTTATGAAGAATTTGAATTTCCTAATGGGGAAAAATTAAAGAATAAAGTTTGTTTTGTTCCTATTTATGAACAAGTTCTTCGTCATCAAGTTTTGGACAAAATTCAAATGCGTTCTAGTGGTGTTAAATCTCTCTACACCCATCAGCCGAAAGGAGGTCGAGCTCAAAGAGGAGGTCAAAAAATCGGTGAGATGGAAAAAGACGCTTTTGTAGCCCATGGTGCTTCTGGTGTAATTGTTGAAAGATTAATGAAAGTTTCTGATGAATTTAAATTAGTTATTTGTCAAAATTGCGGTATTATTATAAATGATAAAAATTGTACACTATGTGAAAAATCAACTCCAGGTGTTTTAACCATACCTTATGTTTTCAAATTACTGATACATTTAATGAATGGTGTTGGTTTGGATATTCGTCTCAGAACTAAAGAAAAAGAAATAACAAATGAGTGAAAAGATAATTTGCTTTATATTAAATAAATTTAATATAAAATGTCTGGAAATCAACCTATTGGAGGTAGAAGAGAAAGAACAAGAAAAGAATTGATAGAAGATGGTACCAGAGACTTACTGTCAGGTAAAAGTTTGGAAGAAATTAAAAGAGATGTCAGTGCCAAGGGAGCTCCACTTGGATTAAATCAAGAGGATATCATTAAGAAAATTAGAGAAGATTCTGGAGATGTGTTTGCTAAACTTCCTAAAGATGACAAAAATATAACAGTTTCTGGTTTAAAAATTCAACAGGCTTTTGACGACGCTGTTAATAGAATAGCAGCTAATGAAGACCCTGAAAAAGTTATTTTAGAAACAGAAGATAATTTGGAGAGATTGGGGTTAGATGAGAATAAAAGAGATGATATCATTCAAAAAATTTTATCTACTTTTGAGCTTCCTGAGAAAGAAAAAGATGTAGACGAAGTCTTATTGAAAGAGTCAGGAGAGTCTATCCAGTTACCTAAATTGGATGTTGATTACGATGATTTAAAAGAGTTGAAATTAAAGAAAGAAAAAGAAGATATTATTCCTGACAAAGATAGAAAAATGGTGACAGAAAAAACTTATGAAATAGGAAAAGAATTTAAGAAAATTAAAGAATCTCAAGAGGAGCCGGCAGAAAAACAAGATAAAATTGACAAGAAATTAAATCAAACAGGTGAACTGGTTGTGGAAACACAAAAATTTTCTGATTTTATCAGACAAGTTAGAATTTGTGTTGTAGCTACACCACTTTCTGTCAGAAAATTAGATTTAGAAACTATTTTTTATAGATATTTGTCTTCTGAAGACCAAGGTAGATTTTCTAGAATTTTTATCTTTGGTTGGGAAGACCAAGAAAACACAGAAGATTACAAATCTTTTGACCAATTACTGGAAATTAATTCTGGAATTGAAGGAGCCCTTATGATTATCAGAGATATCAAAACTTTTAATATTTTTGCAGCAGATGTATTAAAAGGAGTTCCTAAAAATTACTTTTTAATTTTAATTGATGGTTTGATTACTCGAAGCGATTTAGTAGTAGTAGAAAATATTTCTAATGATATGAGTTATTTATATCCAGAGTTTGCTGAATTTAAAATAAACTTACCACAATATAAAGATATTTCAGTTATTACAGAAGAAGAACATACTTTTTATTACAAAAATGAACTAGCTAAATATTATATTAAACCCGATATTGGTTTGAAAGAAATATATTCTAATATGTCTGACCAAGAAGGAGTTATTAATATTGGTAGAAAAATATTAAATGTTAATTTGCAAGGAATTCAAAGTTTGGCAAATCCGGGAGTAACTCTTAATGAATGTTTGAAGAGGTCTCCAAAATTTAGGTCGGTGTTAACAAAAATTTTAGCTAATTCTGAATCTAGAATTTTAGTAAAAATGATTCCGGGACCATATGGTTTAGAATCTTTTAGTTACATGTATTCTTTGTTAAAGAAGAAACCAATCAAACCTGTTGTTATTAATAGTACAGAAAATTTTGATTCTAAAAGAATAAAAATACAGAGTATTCCAGAGAGAGGCCCTTGTTTAGTATTAACTGATTTTATTTTAGTCGATACGTTAATTCCTAAGAACATTGATATGATTTTTATTGTTGGGGGAGGAGAATTTACAGATTTCCAAACTATTATTGATACAATGAAAGCAGTAAATTATACTATTGATAAATTTCCAAGAAATATAGAAATAACTAATTTTATTACTACTTTGAATAATGAAGTAACAGAAACAATAGATATTCTAGATTACAAAAAATTTAAAGAAAATTTTGATAGATTAGAAGGAAATATGAGTAAAATTCGTTCTCTCTCTCTTCCAATTGTCATCAAAGAAAAGACGTTAATCGTTAGGTTAGATAAGGATTAAGAAGATACACAATTTAAATTTTTTGAAGGATATATATCCGCAGCAAAATAAGGATTTCCGTTTTCATCAATAAATAAAGCTTGTGATGGATTTTTACACCCAGTCGGTGGTTCTAGTAAATTCAAACAATTAGTATATTTTTGTGTTTGTTTACCACAATTTCCATTTGTTAATTTTTGAGGACAATAATTATTACATATCTTAGAATAAAAAACTTGGTTTTTTTTCGAAACAACAAAACCATTACCTTCATTAGTATAAACAAAAAATCCGTCTATTGTATTTCCAGATTTATTTTTACATTGATTAAGACTGTCGGTATTAATAGTGGGTACATTTTGTCCAAAAACACAAACCGGAGAAGGATTATTGATAAAGACAGTTTTACTTTTCTCGTATTTTCTTTGGGCCAATATGTTAAAAACTAAAAATGCCGCAATCATTATATATGCTAATATAGTAAAAAGATAACCAATTATCATTTTATCTTTCTCTTTTCTTTTTCTTTCTCTCTTTTCTTTTTCTTTTTCTCTTTTCTTTTTCTTTCTCTCTTTTCTTTTTCTTTCTCTCTTTTCTTTTCTATATATAGTAATATAGAAAAAAATTAGGTGATATAATAATCATAATTATTGAGAGTAACAATAGGTATAGTATTTTGAAGAAAATTGGAACCTCCGTCTAGAACACTAATGTTTGTGATTCTACCATCTGAAATTTTATCTATTTTTAACGATTCTCCTGTCCCTGTTACTGATAAAGGAACCCCTAAATCTTGAACCAAATTTATTTCTAAATTTTTTCCAACCCTACAAAACTGTAAATATTCAGAATAATCCAGAGTAGAATCTATGACTAAATCGGTTGCTAATGAAGAATTTGTTGTTATTGTTTTACCATCATCCGAAATATTAGTTATACCAATATTTGGAAACAAATAAAACCCAAAATCATTTTTTACTATGTTAGGTAAATCAGGAGAAGCTTTGCTAGTTCGATAAATTTTTCCAAAACAATACCCATCTGGTTTACTAGTTTTTAAATCTTTGATAAAAAATCTTTCTCCGTTAGGAGATATTTCAATATTTAAATTTCCGTTTTCCTTAACAATTAAATCTTGGTTACCTAGTCCATCGGTAATATTTTTTGGTATTAAATAATTATCATTCTGACTTTCTTCTATCCCATAAATATTTCTAGTTGGTGATAAAACATTATTATCATTATATGTTATTTGTGGTATTATTCTGACACTAGTCCCTAAACCGTTTTTATAACCTGCACTAGTTCCACTTGTAGAAATAATAGAAACAGGAAATTGAAGATTCAAACTCATAATCATATCCCCGACTTGTAAATTTGGATTTGGTTCTGTCAGATGAAAAACTTTAGTAGTATTGAATCTTTTTCTATCCAATTTAGAAGTACTAGTGAAAACATATCCATCTGATTGAACACTGTATTCGTAATTAGTAAAATCTTTCCCAGAATATTGAATAATAACTCTTTCAATATTTTCATTTGTCCCAAGTTCTAGATAAGATGTTAAATTAGGTTTGCATCTGACACATTCTTGTTGAAAAGTAATTGGGTTCCAAACAGGATAATACATACTTAAAGAAGTTTTGAAAGGTTCTTGAACTCCTTGAAAAGAAGAAATGGGAGAAACCAAGGATGGGTTAAAGTTAATGTCGGCTTGATTTAAAAATACATTTGAAATATTTTGAGGCGGTATAATAGCAGAGACTCCTTGAACTCCAAAAGAAGGTTTAGCAAAAATTGGGGTATTCCGCGACCCCGAATAAACTCTTCTTTTAACAGGATTGTTTTCATTACTAAAACTAATAGTATTATAATTACCACCAGAAAAAGAAAACTGTTTGAAAATAACAATATTAAAAATATCTTCTTGAATTGTAATAGAAGGTATATTACCATTGATGTCACTAAAATAATAAAAAGGTTGATTACTAACAGTATCATAATGCTGTGTGATTATCCCAAAATATTTAAATTCACCTTGATTATCAAAAGGAAGAGGATTCACTTTTACATCTATATTTGTAGGAATATCATAAGGGAGGGTTGGAGTAACATTAACTGAAAATTGGCCTTTGTTAAAATTACAATTAACTACTGAAAAAGATAATTGGGGTGAAGTCCCGACACTTAAATTTATTAGAGGTCTAATATTTTCATTAATATTGTCAATTCCAATATAATTATTGAGAGATAATAAAGAATATAAATTTAAAGTACTTGTCCCTGATGTGCTTATTTTATTGGTTATTAATGTTTCTCCTTCTGATTTAATTGACCAAAAATCTCCGGGCTGAACAGAATTATAAATTAGTAAATCTGTTTGGTCGTTTGAAGGTTTGTATACAGGATATCCTATGTTTAAAATATTCCATTGTCCATTGATACCCCCAACATCTACATCCGGATAATATTTTCCAGCAGCTGCTTTTAAACCAATCTCTCCGTTTAAATCTAATTTCAAATTATTACAACCGTCTCCAAGATAACAACCAACTGTGTAAAAGGCTGGATCTTGTAAATAATTACTTCGGAGTTGAGGATCTTGGGTATTACTTCTTTGCTGACAAAAATTTCTACTAAAAGCATCGCTAGTCAAAACTTGATTAGTAGTTGTGTTATTACTATTTAATTTATCAAAATTGTAAGCCAAAGTACCTTGGAGACATGGTTGTCTATCATTTTGTGTACATATTAACATATTTTTAAAATTAGGTCCATCGGTAGCTGATTGGCAAAATTTAGTTTCAATCTCGAATGCCTTTATTATAGTAGTGTCTCCTTTCGCCCATGAAAGACCAAATCCTAAAGTTCCGTAAGGTGTTGTTTCCGGCGTACTTTCTAGATGTGTTACACCTGAAACTGTGATTATCGATTTACTTGAATTATTTTTTTTATTGTAAAATATTAATTCTGTTTTACTTCTATCAGAATTAGAAAATTCCAAATATCCTCCGTCGTTTGGTAAGGTATCTAAGATATAAACAGTTCCATCTGTCTGTTCTTTTCTACTAATAAAACTAGTTTGACCTATAGAAATAGCTTGTGTTAATTCTGCTGCATTACTAGAAACACCCGGAGTGATACTAATAGGAACTTGACTAGAAATATTTTGACAATCTAATTTGTCCCTAATAGAATTAGTAAAATCACAACCATTTGTTACTTTATCTGTAAATCCGGGATTCAATTGACATACTTGTGTGTTTGACCGAGTCAAAGTAATAGAAGTATATCCAAATTGAATATTTGTTTCTGGGATTTGAGTGATAGTAAAGTTATTTTGAGATGGATCAAAATTAGAACCAAAAACTGTTTCAAATGGTGAAACTATACCTGTATCACAACTTTTTTGATTTGTACATCTACAAGGAACTCCGGTATCGCATTTTCCACTTAAAGAAGTAGTCCCGTCACTTCTAACTGCATATGGAAGGTCTTCAAAATCACAAAAATCTGGTCGGCTACAAACTTCTTCCAAAGAATTATAAACTAACTGATAATTACCGTCAGGACATCTTTTTAATCCAGTTTCTTTACTGAGAGCACAAAAACCTGCTGGACATTTTGCCAACTGTTCTGCTAATAAATAGTTTTTTCCTGTTCCACCAGAATCAGATATTCCGGGCGGTAAATTAACATCGTTTTTATAGTAAGAATATTGAAATTTTGATAAAACAATGGGTTGATAATTGTAAAGATAGATATCTAATGCTACTAAAACTAAAATAATCACAATAACTAATAAAATAAATCTCATTAGCAGGTTGGTTAGGTTAGATTCTCTGTTAGAAAAGATGGATAAAATTTTCTTAATTTTCTTTCTGGTACCTTGTTTAGAATCATCACTCATCTTTTATTTATTCTCCTTTTTATCTTTTGCTATTTGTAACCGAGTAAAATTAACGTAAAGATTAGTCCAGACAGCTGTCAGAATACCACAAGAAACTGCTAATTGCCATTTATGCACCATTTTTATATATTTCTCATTATATCTTCTCTTTTTTTTATTAGATAGAGAGAGAGAAGAAAGAAAAAAAGAAAAGAGAAAAAGAAAGAAAAAAGAATATAAAAGATGAAATTGTGTCACACATGTAGAGATAATATGATAGTTTTTAGTGTTGGATGTGATCCAAGCGAAGCGACTTGGATTAAAAGAGAATGTTTGGAACCGGTCCCAATCAAAGAATCAGCAAAAACATGCAGGCTTCATCACCCTGATAATGCAGATATTGAATTAAGATTGAAACAAGATAAATTTAAATCTGGGAGAAAAGTTTTGTTTTGGGCTGCCAGACCCAAAAAACTAGGGGAAGCCCATAAAATTGTTTCCGCCAAAGAAGCCTATAACAGAGGTAAAGGTAAAATTTTTAAGAATCATGGTTGTACTCGAGTGGAAAAAAATGGAGATATTGTTATGAAAATCGCTTCTCCACAATGCTATAAAGAAGGAGGAACTATTTGGGCTAAACATATTCATTTTGTAGTAGAAGGAGATAACAGAGAATGGGAAAAAGAATCATTCCATACCATTCTAGCCATTCCTTCACATTCTGATATTATGGAAACCAAAAAATTGAAAAGTGGTGGAGTCTATGTCACACCTGAGTATGTCAAAAGGAATTGGAAAAAGGGAGATTTCTATATGGTTTATGCTTTGGGAAAAAAATACCCTTCTCTTGCTGATATTGATAAATACAAAGATTTGAAACATGTTGTATTGGATTATAAATCAAAAAGTATCAGAATTCCGTCAGAATTGAAGAAAGGGACACCTTTGGTGGTTTATTGTGCTAGTGAGAAATGCACTGCTAGTAGAGAACTAATTATCAAATTGGCTGGGAGAGGATATGAAAATTTATTTTATATGGACGCAGGGATGATTGGATTTTCTAATGAAAGTTATCAAATATTTAATGAAAAATCAACAGAAAGTGTGAGAAAATCTTACCGCAAAGTC
>Ga0070752_1001274_pt1 | contig 18037 bp, 34 predicted proteins | sample VirMetDEL_Aug_30_FD_77440 | JGI IMG/M metagenome (GOLD analysis project Ga0070752, IMG submission 77440) | Aqueous microbial communities from the Delaware River and Bay under freshwater to marine salinity gradient to study organic matter... | ecosystem: Environmental > Aquatic > Marine > Coastal...
ATGAGTAAAATAAAAAAGATTCCCTACAAGTTTGTTCATGTATATTGGATTGATATAACATCTGATTCATCATGGCGAAGTGTGGAAGATATAAAAGAAGAAAACTTACCTAGATGTCTAAGTACAGGTTTCTTAATTAGTGATGAGGATGAAGTCATTAGATTAGTTAGTGATTTCAATTTTAAGGAAGATGGTAGTATTGATGAATGTGGCAATTCTACAATAATACCAAAATGTGTAGTTCAAGAAGTAAAGGAGATAGCATGAACACAGAAAGTAAAGAAATAGACCAGCACTTAAAAAAACAGTTAGTAGAAACACCAAAGGTTCTTAAAAACTTTTTAAAAGAGAATAATGAATCATCACCTGGTATAACTTATTATACTGGTTATTGGGGTCAAGATTTAGAAGATAATCTTACAGATAGACAGAGAGAAAAACTACAATCTCAAATGAGTAAACTATCAGAAAAGTTGGTATTTACATCTAGAAAATTGCCAGAGAATGTTGGTGGGTATCATTACATAGCCTATGTCAAATAAGAAACCATATTTTTTAGGCAATCTTTTGAGTAAAAATAAAAAGGCAAAAGTAAAACCTTTCAATAATAGAATTCTAGTTTTAGAAGAAATTTTAAAAGAATTGAAAGATGAACAGAAAAAAACAGGTGATACCTTATGGAGAAATATCGCTGTATATAAAGAAATGTATAAAATTCTCAAAGGTTTAATTAGTGAATCGAATAACAAATCTAATTGATAAATCTATAACTTTAATAATCGGTATTTTTTATACCTTCACTATATTTACAATTGGCACATTTTTTCCCAACCAATATGTTATAAAGTATCCTATATTTGAATATGAAACAGAAGTTGAATTTTTAGATGGTCTACAAACTTGTATAACTTACCACAATTTAACAATACCAGAATCAAGAAGAATACCAAATAGTATGATGGTGTCTCAAGCTATTTTAGAGACAGGTTGGGGCTCATCTAGATTATCTGATGAAGCTAATAATCTTTACGGTATAAAGGCATTTGATGAAACAAAACCTCATGTACATGCTTTAGAAAATAAAAAGGTCATGTATAGGAGTTTTGAACACAAGTGTGAATCAGTTGGTGAATATATAAGACTTTTAAATAATCATAGTGCATATAAAGAATTTAGAGATTTAAGAGATACTATGATAACTATGAATATGCCATTAGATTCTAGACAATTAATTAAGACATTAGACAAGTATTCTGAGACACCCGACTATGCTGAAAGAGTAATTAGAATAATAGATAAGGTAGAAAATATGCATAAATAGGTGTATGTTTTTAGCAATACTTACCCTTATTAGTGGCATATCATTATCTATCATTGCAGCCGGTTATTCGATAATTGGTTTAGCAGCTTTGTTTGCAGGTGCAACAACGGCCATATATGCAATGGGTGGTGCATTAGAAATTGCAAAACTTGTTATGGCAAGTTGGTTATATAATAATTGGAATAATCCATTATTACCAAAGTCAATTAAATATTATTTGACAACATCTGTAGTAGTTTTAATTTTTATAACTTCGGTAGGCATATTTGGTTTTTTATCAAAGGCACATTTAGACCAAGTTGTACCTGAAAGTAACAATGCATTACAGATACAAATAATAGATGAACAAATAGAACAAAGACAGAAGGTAATTGACCGTTCACAATTACAATTAGAAAAGATGGATGAATTAATCATCAATCAATCTGAAGAAACAAGTTGGTTTAGTAGTAGTTCACAAAGGGCGATTACAGAAAGAAATAATCAAAAACAAGAAAGATTATTATTAGAAAATACTATAGAAGAAAGTTTAAATAAGATTAATGAATTATCAGATAAGAAATCTGAGATTAGGACAGAACAATTAAAGCTAGAGGCTGATTTAGGTCCTATAAAATATGTAGCAGAATTTATATATGGTGATGAAGCTGCAAATCATTTTGATAAAGCAGTTAGAATAATTATTATTATATTGATATTCGTATTTGACCCTGTAGCAGTATTAATGCTTATATCGGCAAATATATCATTACGACAATTAAGAAAACCAAAAACGGAGGATAAACCAAACGATTTATTACCTAAAAATTTGCCTAAAAAGGACAATAATTTAGATAATGAGAATCAAAATAAACTAGTGAAGATAATCACGGAGAATAAAGAAGACTGGAAGAATAGCCGTGAGTATAAGAAATTTATAGAAAGTTTATCAGAGGAAGAATTAATCAAATTAAATCCCGATGAAGTAAGATTGAAACTAAATCAAATTTACGAATGGGGTCAAAATGAGGACAAGTATAAAAGCAATGTATAAAAACGGAGGATAACATGCATAAAATACAACAGTTGTTTGAACTTAACCAGTCAGAGTACAATGAACTGAATGAATCGAAAAATATTAAAATATTAGAAACGGAAAAATACCCGATACACTTGTCTCATCAAACCGATGATTATGGTGAAGAAATCTATCCTCAAGAATTTACTTACAATGTTACCATCAGAATTAAATATACACCATCTTCCCTAAAAGAGGCGTGTACCATAGAAGATTTCTTTAGTTGTATATAATGCACTAAAATAGTGCATAAAAAAAGATTAAATAATGCTTGACATGACAACCAATACCTGTATAATGGACACATATATAAATTATGTTGAGGTGACTTATGAAAGACTTTATAGAAAAACTTGTAGAACTATGTGATATGATACCAGATGTGGTTAAGGCCATAGTTATGGTATCTGTAATTTCAATTTTCTGGATATTAGTATTAAGATGAATATCTTTTTTTTGAGTAAAGACCCTGTAGAAGCTGCTCAAATGAGTTGTGATAAACATGTCTGTAAAATGATAGTAGAATCGGCACAGTTATTAAGTACTGTGCATAGATTTTATGATGGTAAAGAATATTACGATAAGACAGCTAATGGCAGAAAAATAAAAAGATGGAAACATCCTGATAAAAAACTAGAAAAAGTTTTATACAAAGCAGGCTGGCTAAAACATCCATCAACAATATGGTTGCTTGAAAGTGCATATAACTATAATTGGTTATACAAACACATGATGGCTTTAGGTGATGAATTTACCAAGAGATATGGTAAAAAACATTTGACTATTGAAAAGATGAATGATGTTTTAAGAAACCCACCTAAAAAAATACCACTAAATAAGCTTGCAACAGAACCAACACCTGCTATGCCAGATGAATGTAAAGTAGATGGTGATTCTGTAGCAAGTTATAGAAAATATTATATAATGAAGAAAAGAAGTTTTGCTACCTGGAAGGCACCGTCAAAAATGCCAGAATGGTATCAAAAAGGAGTGAAAAATGAAAGTTAAAGATATATTTAAATTAATCGTAATGATACCTATTACTGTTATAGTATCATACGGTGTACTAAAAGTTATGGAGTTAATAGTCTTATGATTAGAGAAGATATGCTTGAAGCGTTAATATCACACGCTCAAGGACACATAAAAAAACATAGAATCAATGTAGAAGTTCTTTTAGAAAAGACAGCTGGTATTGCTGAACATCCAGATGTTATTGAAACAATTGAAAAAGAATTGAAAATCATTGCTGAATATGATGACCAAATTGAAATGCTTGAGAAGTATTTCGGCGATACAACACCAAGAGAAGAAATATTATAATGCCAACATACACATTTCAAGATACAGAAACAGGTGAAGTATTTGATAAAATACTAAAGATATCAGAAAAGGATGATTTTCTTAAAAGTAATCCTAACTTGAAATCGTTAGTAACAGGTATAAATATAGTTGCAGGTGTTGGTGGTATGAAAACCGATTCAGGTTGGAAAGAAAACTTATCTAGAATTGCAGAAGCACACCCTACAAGTGCATTAGCAGATAGATATGGTAGTAAATCCATTAAAGATGTAAAAACCAAACAAGTAATTAACAAACATTTAGGTAAGAAGTAATGAGTAACGATATACCAGATTATATGCGAGGTTTTGATTTAGATGAAGATTGGGGTTTTACTCCAGTTATATCTAAACCTGAATCAGATGAACCTAAAATTGACCCTTCAGTTTTAGAAAATAGTAATATTGAGATTGCTAAAGTTAAGACAGATGTCTCTGATATTAAGAGTATGATGAATGAGATAATGCAAATAGTTGCTGAAAAGGAAACGATTACAAAGACAGAGACAGATGAACAAACACAAGCTAGATTTAAAGAAATAGAAAAGTTGATATTGCCTTTCTTATATAATCTACAAAAAAGCGATGAGCCATATATTCATTGGCCGAATCGCTCACCTATAATTAAGGCTCAAATTGAAAAACTTTTAAAGTTAACGAGAGATTAATCAATCCACCATTGACAATATGTTCATATTGATATATAATATTCATTATAAAATATAAGAAGGTACAAATATGAGTGAAGATAGATTTATACATACTGAGGTGGACACATCTCTTTTACCAGATACAAAAGGTAAAAAAGTAGAAGGATTTAGATTTTATGATATTGATGGCAAATCATATCCATCAGTAACATCAGTTTTAAGTATTAGAAAAACTGAAGGTCTTAAAAAGTGGCGACAATCCATTGGCGAAGATGTTGCTAAATGGGAAATGAACAGAGCTGCAAGGCGAGGCAAATCATTACATACTTTAGTTGAACAATATCTAGGTAATGAAACACCATCAATTAGAGATGTATTACCATTAGGTCTATTCAGGTTGATGAAACCATATCTAGACCAAATAAATAATATCAGATTACTAGAAAAAATAATGTATAGTAAAGACTTGACTATTGCTGGTCAAGTAGACTGTGTGGCAGAGTATAACGGCAAACTATCCGTTATTGACTTTAAAACATCCAATAAAGAACGAATAGAAGATTGGGTGGAGAACTATTTTTTACAATGTACAGCATATTCAAAAATGTATGAAGAAACATTTGATGAAAAAATAGAACAAATAGTAGTTTTAATAGCTGCAGAAGATGGCACAATGACATCTTTTGTAAAAGAACCTAAAGACTATATGGACACATTAGTACAATCCATAGATAGTTTTTATAAGCACGCTGAAAAGGAATTACAAGTCAATGTGTAAAAAGGATAGTCTAACCAGTCTTAGTAAAGACCTGTAGTAGTTGTTAGACGGAGCTCGGTACTTGCTCGGCACACAGGAATAGTACCACCCGATTTTTTATAGAATGGTGATATTATGAACAGCAAACAATTTAGCTTAAAGATTGAAGAAGTAAAAAGGCAATGTCCAGATATAAGTTATCTAGACGCCATTTTGAAATATTGTGAAGACAATTCAATTGACCCATTAGATGTGAGCAAACTCATATCAAAACCACTCAAAGAAAAGATTGCTCTAGAAGCACAAGATTTAAATTTAATAGAAAAAACAGGTAAACTACCGTTGTGAACAATTATGACGGATTTTATGTATACAGAAAATATCTTGCACTTAAATTACATTTTGAGAAAGATGATTATGATTACTTTACAACATCTGGCCATGTTCACACAAAATTGCACACATTTACAAAAAGAAATGATAGATACCAATTTCATAAACTTAGTGTCAAATATAAACAAAGTGATATTGAAGACTTTCTTGTATCAAACTTTATTAAAGACACCAAATTGTGGTCAGGCAAATTATTAGAAAGAGAATCACATGAAAGATACTTACAATACAAAAAAAGAAAAGAATCAAGAAACTACCATTTTAAAGAAGACTTGGGTAGAATATCTACTGCTTGTGATATGGACAATATTGACCCCAACAATGCTTTTGTTGATACCAATGGTAATCATCCAAAAGTTTTACGACTTTGTATTGGAAATAAGATTTCTACCGAAACATTAATAGTGATGGATTGTCATTTAAATTTTATGAAAGATTGGAATAAGAATATTAAAGAAACAATTGTATGGCCAAATCTATACAAAAAGATAATGAATTTTAAACCTTTTGTTAGGTTTAATGAAGTAGAGACAAGAACAATACTGAAGGAGGTATTTTTAAAATGAAATTTTTTAATGAACAAGAAGGTGCTAGAAACGGAAGTCCCTATGTAGAGGCAGTTGTTTTAGTAGTAATAATTGGAGTTATATATTCATTAGTAGGTGCAATTTAATGGGTAATGGTTTTTTTAAGTTAAGAAAATATACTAATGAAGAAAGATGGCAATTACTAGCTGATTGTATTCGTAGTGGTCAGGTAGATTCAAGAGAATTACATGAAGAATTTGAAAAAGACCCGGAGTTTAAAGAGTGGTACAAAAAGAAATATCTAATGGATTAGATTGGTACATAAAATGGTTTGCAAGTATCGTATTGATATTTGGTGCCATAACTACAGCTAGTAATATGTACCCATATAATATGTACTTTCAATTTGTAGGTATTACAGGTTGGTTGATAGTAGGTATTTTGTGGAAAGATTGGTCTTTAATAGTAGTGAATGTAGTTGGTTCATTAATTATGTTAGTAGGTATTATCAATTACCATTTTTTCACAGATTGGTATTTAATCATTTATGAACGATATCAGGAGGCAAAATTAATATGGAATTAAATAGAGACGGTGATGGTTTCTTGGTAAATACAAACGATTGGTCAGAAGAAGTTATGATTCAAATGGCTGAAGAAGATGGTTTTTTAATTACAGATGAAATCAAAACATATATAAACAAAGCTAGAGAAATGTATAACGAAACAGGCACAGTTCCAGCAGTAAGAGTATTTGCAAAAGAATTTGGTATGGACAGAAAAGCAAGTAAGTTGTATGAAGTATTTGAATCTGGTCCTATGAAGAAGATAGCCAAATATGGTGGGTTACCAAAACCAACAGGTTGTGTTTAATGAAATATTTTTTAATTTTAAGTCTACTATTAATAACATCATGTGCAAGTAGAGTACAGATAGGACCTGATGTTATTATTGGTAGTAATGAACAAGAAATTTATAAACCAGAGATAGAATAATGTTTAGTGAAATCAAAGTGCCATTTGATTGTGTGATGTTATATAATGTGGCTAAATTAAAAGAAGGTGTTACAATAGAAGATGTTGAAGAAAATTTAGCAATGATGTGTAATATTGTAAAAAATAAGTACGAGGGTTTTATTGCAGGCCAAGTATTTAAATATTCAGGTTTTATTAGTGAAGAAGGTTCAGTTGGTGACTTAGGTAAAGAAGGCAATCATATAGCTATTTTAACTTATTGGTCATCATTTGAGGAACATGAAAGAAGTCATGCAGATAAAGATTTTAAAAATGAATTTTGTAAATTGATGGATTTTTGTGAAGAAACAAAAGAATTGGGTTACGAATTATTATGGCAAGGTAACCGTGAAGAAGATAAAGAATCATCAAAATCAATTAATGATATAAACGAGTATAGAGGTCATTAAATGAAAGATAAGAAGATATTATTTTTAGAAGACATAATATCTCAAAGAGTTCGCAAACAAGCAGAGCTAGATTATTATGCTAAACAATTAGAAGATTTAGAAAAGAAGATGTTTTATTTAAGAAAAGAAATACAATTAACAAACTTTATAATAGACGCTATTGAACAAGAAAAGATAACAGATTTAAAACCTCTACTAGAGAGTAAAGATGACCAACAGTAAACATTTAATACACAGAACACTTGATATAGGAAGTGGACTGATACTATCAATCATAATACAATTGACAGTATTCCCATTTTATGGTATATACATTGAGGTGTGGGCAATGTTTCATCTTGCGATTATATTCATGGTCGTAAGTATAATAAGAAGTTATTTATGGTCAAAATATGTCTTTAAGTACAAACAATGAGTAGAGTATTCTGTATAGGCAATGGTGAAAGCCGAAAAGGTTTTGATTTAGAACAATTGAGACAATACGGCAAGATATATGGATGTAATGCCATATACAGAGACTTTACTTCAGATGTATTAATTGCAGTAGACCATGGTATTATGCATGAAATATATCATTCAGGTTATTGTTATGAAAATCAATCTTGGTTTAGAAATTGGACAAAAGTACCTGCTATGCATTATGAAATGATGGTCTATGCTGGCCTAACTAAGCTAGAGATAGATGAATTAAAAGAAACATATGATAGTCATATTGAAAATGAAAGAATTAATCAACAAGAATTTGTTATGCATGGCACAAACTTATCAGGTATAGCAAACATAATTAAGAGTAATAAATCAAAAGGTAAAGAGATAGTAAAAGAACATGTAAATCATTCTCACTTATATGTAAGTTGGATATCTGATGAAGATAAATCACATTCTATCACCGACATTTATGATGACAATAAGGACAGAGGATGGGCTGCTGGGCCTACATCAGGTTATATAGCTTGTAAACAAGAAAAACCATGTGAGGTCTTTTTAATAGGCCATGATTTAAGAAGTAATGCTAAAACAGTTAATAATTTATATAAAGGCACAAAACATTATGTTGCTGAACAAAATAAACCCACACCACATCAAAATTGGGTAATACAATGGAATGACATATTTAAAGAATTTTCAGACATTCATTTCTACAAAGTTAATGAAAAAGGTGAACTTGGTAATGATAATGTGAATTGTAGAATTGATGACTGGAATGACAACAAAAATCTATTTTACATTGACTACCAAACCATGCTTGACAAGTGCAAATAAATGGTATATAATGGTTTTCAATGTATAAATAGTAATGTAGCAAGTGCTACAATACAATAATACAGTAATACAAATACTTAATACGGAGAAAAAATATGGATTTTGAATCATTAAAATCTTCCTCTAGTGGCTTTGATAAATTAACAAAGGCATTAGAACAAAACCTCAATCCTGAGGACCAAGCAAACAAAAACAAATATCAAGATGATAGATTGTGGAAACCAGAACTTGATAAAACAGGCAATGGTTATGCTGTACTAAGATTCTTGCCAGCTTCAGAAGGCGAAGATATGCCATGGGTTAGAGTATGGTCTCATGCATTTCAAGGACCAGGTGGTTGGTATATTGAAAACAGTCTAACAACACTTGGTCAAAAAGACCCTGTATCAGAAGAAAACACAAGATTGTGGAACACAGGTTTAGATTCTGATAAAGAGATAGCTAGAAAAAGAAAAAGAAAACTTTCTTACTATTCTAATGTCTTGGTTGTATCAGACCCAAAACATCCAGAAAATGAAGGCAAAGTAATGCTATTCAAATTTGGTAAAAAGATATTTGATAAAATTACAGAATGTATGCAACCTGCTTTTGAGGATGAAGTAGCAATTAATCCTTTCGACTTTTGGCGTGGGGCAAATTTCAAACTTAAAATAAGAAAGGTTGATGGTTTTTGGAACTATGATAAATCTGAATTTGATTCAGTAAGTCAAGTTGCAGAATCAGATAATGACATTAAGGCAATTTGGTCTAAACAACACAAATTGCAACCGTTTTTGGCACCAGACGCTTTTAAATCTTACGATGAACTCACAGAGAAACTGAATAGGGTTATTAGTGGTAGTGCTAAAACAGCTGAAACTGTGGAAAATACAGACCTCCCACAGGCCACAGAATCAGCACCAGTACCTACACAAAGTGCTACTCCTATGGCTAGCGATACCAATGAAGATGATTCATTGGACTATTTTAGTAAATTAGCTCAAGAGTAGAATCTCTCTCTCACTTTAAAAGGAACGGACCCAGCGAGAAATCGCTGGGTTTTTGTTATAAATAGTAACATGGCAAATATATTTTCTAAAATATCAGACAAGACAGGTGGCATTAAGAAGTCATCTACTTGGTATAGAAATGCAGTAGCAAGTCTGGCTGATACTATTACAGCTAGAAAACTAATGAACCAAGGAAGAGTAAATCAAAGACCTTCAGGTGGAAGACTAAATCTGTTTTTCTATGACCCTAAGACAAAGAATAAATTGCCATACTATGATACTTTTCCTTTAGTGTTGCCTTTAGAAGCAATAAAGGGTGGTTTTATGGGTATTAATTTTCATTACCTATCACCCATGATTAGATTTAGGTTATTAAACCAATTACAAAGATTTGCTACGAATAGTAAATTTGATAGTACAACAAAATTGGATGTTAGCTATCAAAGAGTATCTGGATTAGAAAGAGTTAAACCAACAATAAAGAAATATTTGTATTCACATGTTCGCTCTGGTTTTTTAAGAATTGACGCTCAAGATTCACCTACAGCTGTGTATCTGCCAGTACAACAATTCCGCAAGAGAAGTGCGAGCTATGTATACGGACAAAGTAGAGGTATATAGACATGGCCGTACTCAGAGGAGGCACTAGAATATTTGGTAGAGATGTAAGAATCGGACTATCAAGAGACACATCATTAGATAGTGTAGAAACAGACCCAAGACTTCATCAAAGACAAGGTACAAATAAAGAATCTACATTAGGTAGATTTCAATCAATGGTCAACGAAGCAGAAGGTTTTGCTCGTAAGTCTAAATTCTATATGACATTTAATTTGCCAAAAGGTATAAATGGCATTACAGATTTTAACAATCCTGTATTAGACAGTTTAAATCCATCACAAAGAGATGTGCAGTTTGCAGATGAGATTGCAAGTGAAAATGTAGGATTTTCATCATCAGCACAATTAAGGTCAGTAGAACAGGCCAATCAAAAAAGAGTACATGCATTTTGTAAATCAATACAAATGCCAAACAGACAAATGAAAATGGTGGAATTTGCACCATATGGACCAAAAAGAAATTTTGTACAAGGTATAGAAAGTGCAGAATTTACTGCTAGTTTCTATTGTGATAAGTTTATGAGAGAAAGAACTTATTTTGAACTATGGCAACAAAGTGCATTTAGTAATAATTCTTTCAATGTAAACTACTATGATGATTATGTATCACCGATGGAAATATTTCAATTAGGTAGTTTTGAAAGTGCTCAAGAACGAGATGAAGTAACTTATGCAGTCAGTCTAATAGATTGTTATCCTTCTACTGTAGGTGCAGTATCATATTCACATGAAACAAGCGACTTACAAGAATTTGAAGTTACTTTTAAATTTAGATATTGGGTAAATTACTTTATAGACAAGGCAGGCCAGATAGAAGTAGGTTCTCCAGACTTTAAAGTACCAACAGTAAAAAGTGGTGGGCCACTTGGTGGATTATTAAATTACTTGCCAACTCCATTAAGAAGAGCTGGACGAGATGTTATATCTGATTTGAAACGAAGAATACCGATAGGAGACATTACAGGTGGTAGAGTATTCCCACCATTTAGTCTAGGTGGTGGATTTATACCACCAAGAAACATATAAATAGATTATAGTTATATAATAGGAGTATAGTATGGCATTACCAAAAGTGGCTAGTCCACGATATGAATTGACATTACCATCAGAAGATAAGGTTATACAATATAGACCTTTTCTAGTAAAAGAAGAAAAACTTTTATTGATGGCAATGGAAGAAGATAAGAATAATGGCATAGTAAAAGCAGTTACCGATATATGCGAATCATGTACATTTGGTAATTGGGATGTTGCAAAAGCACCAATGTTTGATATTGAGTATGTATTTCTCAATATTAGGGCTAAGTCAGTAGGTGAAGTACAAAAAGTAAAAGTGCTTTGTCCTGATGATAAAAAGACATATGCTGATGTTGAAGTAGACTTGAGCGAGGTTAATGTTCAAGTAGATGATTCTCATACTAATAGAATCGTATTTGATGAAGGCAGACAACTTGGTGTAGTTTTTAAATATCCTACTATTGACCTTATGAAAAATGATGTTGATACAAATAATGTAGACAGTATCATGAAAATGGTCATACATTGTGTTGACCACATATTTGAGGGAGAAAAAATATACCCAGCGAAAGACGCTACAGAAAAAGAGATGTTAGAATTTTTTGAAGAATTAGAACAGACAGCTTTTGCTAAGGTACAAGGATTTTTTACAACCATGCCTAGATTAAGACATGAAGTTAAAGTAAAAAACCCTAAAACAGATGTTGAATCTGAAGTTGTATTACAAGGAATAAATGATTTTTTCGCATAAGCCTTGCCCATAATAGTCTAGAGGCTTACTTTGAAACTAATTTTGCACTTATGACACATCATAAATATAGTATAACAGAGATTGAAAATATGATACCTTGGGAAAGAGATGTTTATGTATCCTTACTGAAGAATTATATTAAAGAAGAAAACGAAAAGTACGAGAGAGAAAAAAATAGGAGTAGATAATTATGATACCAATGGAACTTATTAGTATGGGTGCCTCAACTGTACTTGGTGGAATATTATCCATCATGGCACAAAAGGGTAAAGATGAGGCAGAAAAACAAAAGATGATGATGGAGAGGGCAGGTTTTGCAGCTCAGCAAATAGATAAAGCTAGAGATGTTACGGATGCATTTACTAAGAACACAAGGAGATGGATTGCTCTGATGTGTGTATTTGCAATTTTAGTATTACCTAAACTTGTATTCTTAATTGCACCTGATACACCAATATATGTTGGTTACACAGAGGCAGTGCAACAAGGATTCTGGATATTTGCAAGTAGTGGAGAAATGACAACATGGAAACCTTTAAATGGACTTGTTATCACACCACTTGACACACATGTGGTCTCATCAATCATTGGGCTATATTTTGGAGGTTCTTTAGTAAGAAGATAATGGCTATCTTAACAGCACAAGACGCTAAAATAATAGGTGAAAGTATAACTTCACCATTACAGACTATAATTCCTGTTAAGTCGTTAGAGGAAGCAACCATAATTGCTAAACAGGAATTAGCCCTTGACAAACAAACAATAAAACAAGATAAAAGTTTATTGGATGTAATGAAATCACTTAAAGATTCTATTATAGATTTAGCTAATAGTGTTAAGGATGGAGTAGGCATACAAAAAGAATTTAATGAAAACTCTACAACACTAGAACAGATAAACAATACTCAAATAGAAAAAGGATTATTACCTCCAACATACATTGCTAAATTAGAAGCACAAGCAGAAAAGCAAGAAGAAATACAAAATTTACAAGACCAAGTTAATAGGAATAATGAGGGTGGAGAAGGATTTCAGTCTGATTTATTTAATACAATCAAAGATGGTATAATGGCACCAATTAACGCTGTAAAAGATGGGTTTAATTTCTTTAAAGACACATTAAAAGAAGGTGCTAATGTTGCGAAAGACACATATGCACTTGGTAAGAAGGCATTTGGTTTTGCTAAACTTGTTTATGCTTTCGATATAAAAGCATTTGCACTTAAAACAGCAGCATTCTTATTAGAAAAGAAAAAGTTTATATTAGATAAACTAGCTATACTTATGAACCCATTTGTTTTATTAGGTACTGCTATGTTAGGTCTTATAACAATATTTGCTAATTTTGGTCCACAAATAAGAGAAGGCATATTAAATGTTATAACTTTCATATCTGATGGTGTAAAAGAAGCAGTAGGTAAATTAGGTGATTTTCTATATGATGGATTTGTAAATGTGATGAATGGTTTAATCAGTCTCATAAACATGATACCTGGTGTCAATATTGATTTGATGAAAACAACAGATGAACTGAAAAAAGAAGAAGAAAAAGCAAAATTATCAGAAGGTCAAAATCTAGTAGCAGCTGCAGTAGCACGAGGTGCTGTAGGTGGTGATTTAAGATTAGGTGGTGAATCAGTTATTGGTGGTGATGTTGGTAGTGCTTATATAAGAGATGTTAAAAATCAAAAAGATATGGTCGATAGTAGAAGAACACAACAAGCAGACCTATTTCAACAAAGAGCAGCTGACGCTGGCATGATACCACCTGTTGTAGTAACAAATGTTAATGACAATAAACAAATGAATACTCAAACAAATGCTGTTAGTGTTGCTTCAGGTCCTGTGGCAAATATTGATGATACTGTTTCTAAGTTATTGGGTGCAGGTTAATAAGGTTTAATACCTAATTCTATTTCAGTTACAATTTTAAATTCAATATTATTATCATCACAATAGTTTTTTGCAGCTTTCCATTTTGCTTGATTTGTAGCAAATGTAACACACTCTTTAACAAACTGTTTAGTTTTTCTTGAACGAGGTTTTGGTTTCACACATTGCGCTTTGGGTTTTATTTCTATCATCATCTTTCTACCGTCAGATGTTTTTACAATGAAATCAGGAAAGTATCTATGTATTTTATTATCAACAGGGTTTTTATATGGCACAAACATTTCTTCACTAGCCCAAGCTACAATGTCGGGGTTTTTATCACAATAAATCATGAATCGCTTTTCCCACGAAGAACGATATTGTATATTCCTACTATCACCAACATATTTCTTAGGATTGTTAGGTTTGTATAATCCCTTATGAGGTGCTTTATAGGTTTTATTGCGTTTTGATGATATCATACTACTATTTATCGTATAAATATTAGAAACAAATAGAGAGATAATATGGCATTTACATCTAAAATCAATAGTATAGTAAAAGCAGTACAAAGTAATCTACCTGCCGGCATTGGTAGTCAGATAAGCAACTTTGCTTCATCAATCACAGGTCAAGTACAAAACAATAAGATAGCTGCTAAATTACTTAATAAATCACCATTAGAATTAGATTCAGCAACTCCTTCATCTCATATGAAAGAGAATCCATTTCAATATGGACAAGTACAATACCCACAAGAAGCTGGAAACATGGGTGATGGTCATTATGTTATATTTGATGTATTGACAGAACAACAATCGGCATTTAAGTATACAAAATTTGATGGCAATAATATAAAAAAATTAAGTGGTAAAGATTTATTTAGTGGCGACTTAGGTGCATTAGATTTAGCAAACCCAACAGCAAAATCTGTATTTGATTTAAAACAAACACAAGTTAATAAAAGAATAAGAAAACCAAATTCTGGTTTCACAAAAACATTTGATAGATACACAAACATATCAGATACAATACTTTTATATACACCAAAATCTTCATTGAACTTTCAATATGGTGTAGAATATGAAGGTGTAGAAACAGGCATGATAGGAATGGGTGTAAGAACTGCTCTTGAAACATCAGGTATATCTGAAGCTATGACTGCTGGATTAGGTGATTCAGTACTAGAAGCTGGTAAAAGATTAGCAGGTACAATTGGTGATTTAATTACAGGTGGAGCTTCTACAGCAGTACAACAACAAATAACAGGTACAGCAACCAACCCTATGTTAGAACAAACATTTAAATCTGTACCTTTTAGAAAGTTTCAGTTTGATTATCAATTTATTCCAAAAAATGTAAAAGAAAAAGATGATGTACATAAAATTATAAACTTATTTAAGTTTCATATGCACCCTGAATTTGCAGGTGGGTCAGAAGCTAGATTTATTGTGCCATCTAGATTTCAAATAATGTATATGTATAGGTCAAAAGAAAACACATATGTGCCTAGAGTATCGAGATGTGTGTTGACAAATATGGAAGTCAATTATGCAGCCGGCGATGAAGTACAATCATTTAAAGGTGATAGTCAAGGTGCTCCAATGTCAAACATCACCATGTCATTACAATTTAGTGAAACAGAAATTATGACTAAAGAAACAATAGCACAAGGATATTAAGATGTATTTTTCTACCTTTCCAACATCAGTCTATGACATCAAAGGTGATGGTAATAAAAAACTTGTAACAGATTTATTTCGTAGAGTAAAAGTTAGAGAAAAAGTATTAAATGAATTTTCATTATACGAATATTATCAGGTACCTAATGGCGAATCACCTGAAACTACAGCATATAAGCATTTTGGTAGTGCTGATTATCATTGGGTTATATTAATGACCAATAGTATTACAGATAGATATTACGACTGGCCACTATCAGACCAAGATTTTGAACTGTTTATTACAAACAAATATGCCAATCCAGATGGCATACATCATTACGAGATTACAAAATCAAGTGGTAAATTGACAGGTAATGGACCAGATGATTACTCACACAAAATAGAAGTAAATAGTACAGTAGCAGGTTCAGCTCCTGTATCTAATAGAGAATACGAACAACGACTACAAGACAAAAAAAGAAAGATAAGACTATTAAATCCACAATTCTTGGCAACATTTATAGAAGAATTTGAAACACTTCTAAATAGATAATATTATGTATGGAACAATTGACCGAAACAAGTTAGAATATCCAGGACACTTTACTATAGGTAAGATTTTTCTTACTTCATATAGAACACAAGTCTTAGATGTCCCTCAAAAAATTGATATCACCAATCTGGTTGGTGAAATAAACATTTACGAAAGTATCAAAAACAAAGTATTAACAGGCAATTTAATATTACTTGACGCTCAAGCTATTCCTACACATTTACCTTTATCTGGATTTGAAAGAGTAGAATTTAAAGTATTTACACCTGGTTGTTCACGAGGTTATGATTTTACTGCTAAGTCAGGTCACCCAATGTACATCTACAATATCACTAGCAGAAGTGAACAGACAGCTAGAAGTCAGATGTATAAATTAAATTTCTGTAGTAAAGAAATGATATTAAATGAACAGACTAGAATAAGTCAGGCTTATAAAGGCGTAACAGAAAAAGGTATATTTGACATTGTTAGAACACATTTGAAAAGTAAGAAGGCATTATTTTTAGAAGAAACTAAAAGTAATCACCAATATGTAATACCAAGAATAAGACCATTCAAAGCAATAGATATGTTAAAAGAAGAATCATATAGTAGATTGCACAATACACCAGGTATGACATTCTATGAGGACGCTGATGGATTTCATTTTAGAAGTTATGAAAATATGTTAGCATTGACCCGAGACAAAGCAAGACCTGTTGTAGCTAAGTTTGCCGTAAAGCCTGCTAATGTGGGTGCAAAAAAAGATGTAATAGAACAAATGAAACAAGTATATGGTTTTAGTATAGATAAACAATTTGATACATTACAGAACTATAGAACAGGTATGTATGCCTCACGAGTAGTTACACATAATATGTTTAATAAAACCTTTTCAGAATTAGATTTTAATTATCAAGATGAATATGAACTATCACATCATACAGAACATGATGGACAAGGTGGCAAACAAGATAATAAATCATTAGCGCCTAGATTAAATTTTGGCAATGATAAGTATGTATCAGATTATCCAGAAGGTGTATTACATTTCTTATCAACAACAGAGAAGATGTTTAATGAATATGAACCAGCGCCACAAGAACTATTATTGCCTAGAAAGTTAAGCTATCATATGGCATTTGAAACACAAATATTATCTTTAGATGTGCCTGGTTTTACAGGTTTAAGTGTAGGTGATATGGTGGCATTTGACGCTCCATCTTATGAGCCTGCTAATGATACAAACCCATTAGACAGAGACCCATTTATGTCAGGTAGATATCTTGTTAAGTCAGTTAGACATAGATTCGACTTTGCAGAGAAGAAACACTTTACAAAGATGGAATGTATAAAAGATTCTTACATGAATCCATTACCACAAGAGACAATAGATACATTTACGACACAAGAATATGATGATTCAAAGGCAAATATCAAACAATACGACTTGGATGATTCTATTGTAGGTGTTGCAACAAGTAACCAAGAGAGTAAATTTAAATGAACGAGAACTTTTTAGGTTTTAACAACTTTATCTGGTGGGTAGGTGTTGTAGAAGATAGAGAAGACCCACAAACACTTGGTAGAGTTAGAGCAAGAATATTAGGTACTCACACATCAGACAAGAACATATTGCCAACTGCCGACTTGCCTTGGGCACAAGTTATACATCCGATAACATCATCAGGTATATCAGGTCTAGGTCATACTACATTTTTAGTAACAGGCACATGGGTATTTGGATTCTTTAGAGATGGTGAGGCACGACAAGAACCAGTAGTATTAGGCACAATGCCAGGTCTATCAACTGAATATGCAGATACAACTAAAGGATTTTACGACCCAAATGGTACATATCC
>Ga0070752_1001276_pt1 | contig 18001 bp, 13 predicted proteins | sample VirMetDEL_Aug_30_FD_77440 | JGI IMG/M metagenome (GOLD analysis project Ga0070752, IMG submission 77440) | Aqueous microbial communities from the Delaware River and Bay under freshwater to marine salinity gradient to study organic matter... | ecosystem: Environmental > Aquatic > Marine > Coastal...
AGTATTTGATTTGTTTCAACAAGGCGTTGCAGAAAATATAGCAGAAGACACTAAAAATCTTAAACAAAATTTAGGTTTAACTAAATTAGAAAAAGCAAGCCTTGGGACAGCTGAGTACGCAGAAGCAAAGCTAGAGCATTTAAAAAAGATAAGAAAACGATTAAAAGAGCAGGTTTTAGACAAAGATTTGCCTGAAAATTATATAAAAGCTTTAAATATTGTACCTAATGGGCCTTATGATTTTAGATTTGAAATACCGTTAGCTTTTCCTAACTACCAAGCAAAGTTTGAGCAAATCTTTTTTAGCATGTACAACAAAGACATTTTTCTGCAAACTGTAAAAGGTAAAGAGCTTGTGCAAATTGCTGAGCTTGGAGGATCTGAAGTGTCTGGCGACCTTAAAATGTACGACGGCAGCTCACCTGCACAAGTTAGAGTAAAAGCAAGTGTTTTAGGACTAGAACCTGGAACTAGAATTGAAGATGTGGACCAGGGTATTCTAGACTCTATAGGGTATCGTATACCTAATCAAGGTAAAAACTCTATGCTGCCTATGACGGTAGTAGAATTCTTACCTGAGTCTCACGAAAAAGCTATAATGGTGCCAGGAGGTGTAACTCAGCAAATGGGTAGTGACTTTGATGTTGATAAGATGTACATGATACAACCTGAAACAGCTCTAGTAGAAGACAAGCTGACAAGAGTTAAACCAAATTACTCTAAAGCTCCTAAAGATATGACTAGGCAAGAAAGAGACGCTATGCTTTTTGATGTTATGGAATCTATAATGAAGTCTCCACAAGCTTTAGAAGAAGTAATAACTCCTTTAGACTCGCAAAGACTTTTAGATTTAGTAGATGTTATGAGAGAAGGAAGTGCGGCTGTAGATTACAATGATCCATTAATAGAAGTAGATATGGAACAACGTAATAAAGCAGGCGTTGCACTTAGAGGTTTGTGGGCTAACGCTCTTGCAGGTAGAAATACAGCACAAGCAGGAGACTTACAAGTTAATAGAGATTACGCTCCTACAATAGATTATAATGGAGAAGAAATAACATTTTTTAGTGTTGCTAGAGAAAGAGATTACGTACCTGGTGAAGGGTATACTGGAGATTACACTGATTATAGTATATCTGCATACTTGTCTGCGGCTGTAGATGCAGCAAAAGATCCTATACAAATTGATATAAATGATAATGTATTTACAGTTCCTGTTGCTAGTTTAATGATTAGCACAGGAGTACCTGTTGAAGACGTAGTTTACTTTTTAGCTCAACCGGGAATAAAAAAAGCAATAGAGTTTGCGCAACTAAATGATTACACACCTGGTAGTCTTACAAAAGCGGTTAACAAAATAATTAAAGACGAATACAAAGGTAAAGTCCAAAAGAAAGGCAAATCACAAACTATGTCATCTGAGGCTCTTAGAGATCTTAGCGGTGATAATGCAGCAGACCAGGTAAAATACTTAAATAACTTTAATAAATTCTTTTTAGCAGGTAGAAACCTAACAAGCATATACAAAGTAATTACTCCTGACAACTTAGATAATGTAAATGAAATGTCAGCTATTGTAGCTTGGATAGACAGCGAAGATAGATATACAAAAAGTGAGTTTCCTATAATAAGTGGGGCAGAAGCATTTCAAGAAGGGGATACTTACCCTATAGCTGTAGCTTATCGTGGTATATTTAATACTCTTTTAGAAGGAGCTAAAGATGCAGGATTTATAAACAACTCTCCAGCATTTCAAGGGTTTAAAAGCTTATTTAAAGAAGGGCTTAATAAGTTTAGTTTAAGTTCAGACCAACATAAATTTATAGATAGAGCTTTATTTTTAAAACTTATGTCTATGGAGGGAAGTCCATTTGCTGATGGAATGTCTAGAGTAGATCAAATGTACACTAACCCTAATAATAATATAGCTACAAGATTATTAGAGGTGCAAAAAAATTACCCTAAACTAGCTGCTACATCTTTTGTACAAGCCTTAGAACCGGGTATAGATAATAATACAAAAGATACAAAAGTATACACTATAAAGTTTGATAACTCTTTTCAGCTATCTGCACATGATAAAAACGTTATGAGTTCTGAGCTATTAAAAATGCTAAAAACTCCTGAAAAATACGCAAATGACCCTGAAAGCGCTGAAGATAGAAAAATAGTTAGAAATTTTGCAAAGTCACTTGTGTATAATCAATTAATGACTACTGGATTTAAACCTGGAGGATATGCTGATATGATACCTACAGAAGTATTTACAACTAGACTTTTGTTTGAAGATAAAAATGGAGCAACTCCTGTTGAATATTTTTCTAATATCTCTAAGCAGTTAGAGTATAATGATAAAGTATTTAATGAAGATTTTTTACATGATTTTGTAGCAAATTACGGACTATCTAAACCTGGAGGAACACCACTGCTTCCTACTGTTAGATATAAGGGTTCAATAACAAGAGCAAATGCTAAAGGTGAGGTCTTAATGCCTAAAGATCCTAAGATTTATGATGACACTTTGGGATACACTAAGTATTTTGTAACTTTCCCACCTGGTGCAACCCCTAAAATATTTACTAATGTAAGTGAAGGTGTTTATATAGAACTGCAACAACAAGGTAGTGGGCCTGTGCATGAGATTGGCGTACCTTCTGCAGAAAGTACAATAAATAAAACTAAAAGTAATAACTCTAGAAAAACTTACTCAGGATTTGTAACTAAACTTAACCCTAACCAAATATTTGTATTTGGAAGTAATCCTGAAGGTCGGCACGGCGCAGGAGCCGCAAAAACAGCAATGAAGTTTGGAGCAATTTACGGGCAAGGAAAAGGCATGCAAGGGCAAGCATACGCTTTGCCTACAAAAGATTTAAGAGTTAAAGAAAATAAAGGGCTACGATCTATATCTGCACAAGATATTACTAAATCAATTGCAGAACTATATAAAGTAGCTATTAACAATCCTAATAAAGAGTTCTTAGTAAACGACTATTCAGGTAAAAATCTTAATGGATATAGTGGACAGGAAATGGCAAATATGTTTATAAACGCAGGAATAATACCTTCTAACATAATTTTTAATGATAATTTTAATAAACTTATTTTTAAAACTCAATCTCCAACAAGTGCTCAAATGCCTGGACCAAATGTTCAGTATGCAAAACCGCTAGAAGATCAAGCAGCTGACGATGCTAACAATAGTCAGGAACAACCTCAAAAAGTATGTAAAATATAATGGCTTGTAAATACTACATAGACGGAAAAGAAAGTAGACTATACACTGATTTGTACGGTTACTTTGACAATACAGCTCCTGAAAAAAAATCAGTAGAGAATGTATATAAAATATTAAAGGAACATAAAATAGCTACTCGTGTTAGAGGCGAGCTATTTGTTACACAGGGTAACAGTGTACAGCCTAAGCTTAGAGAAATAGCTAGAATAAATCGTAAGTACCCTAACTTAATAGATACTGAGTTTATTAAGGTTACTCGTGCAAATTCATTTTCTCCAAAAAACAAACTATATAGTCTATCTATTAACGAAGATGTTCTTAAGTCTATCCCTAAAGAGGGTACTGCTAATTCAGTTTTAGATTATAAAAATCAATACGAGTTAGAAACATTTATGCGAGAGCAAAAGTCACTTAGCGCTTTTGAGCAAGACTATTTATTAGATGAGCAAGCAAGGGCTGAAAACAAAAGTGATCAAAGCAGAATATCTGAAATGGCTAATGAGGATATGGCTATTGCAGAAAAGAAAGCAAATCATTTAAAAGATTCTTTTGCGCAAGCTGGTATAGATGTAGAGGTTATATTTGATGAGGAGTTAGACGTTCTAGGTCAAGTTGATTCTAAAGAAGATGGAAAATCTGCAGTTATACGACTTAACCCTAACAGCATAAAAGAGGACACCACTATACATGAGTTTGGTCATATATATATTGACCTACTTGGTGTTGAAGATCCTACTGTTTCTGCAGCAATTAATGAGTTACGTGATACTGATTTGTATGCAAAAGTGCAACAAGCGTATCCGGATTTAAAAGGTGAAGCATTAGAAAAAGAAGTTCTAGCTACAGCTATTGGTCAAGAAGGTGCAAAAATTGTAAGAAAAAATCCTACTAGACTACAAGCATTACTAAATAGAATATACAGAGCATTTGCAAAGATGTTAAATCGTGCAGGTATTGATGCTACACCTAACAGTGCGGCAAAGCTAGCACAAGAAATGCTATCTGGAGATCTGCGTACGGCAGACATGACTAAAAAAATTAGCCCATACTCTCAGCAAAGTAGAGATATGGTTAAGCTTACTACTTTAGTAAACGAAGCTAAAACTAGAGTTGCTACAGAAATTGCAGAGATAAAAAATCTTCCTGAAGCAGAGCAAAGTGATAAGTTAGACAGATTGAATAGAGTAGAAGCTACACTTGCTAATGTAAAAAAGGTTGAAGATTTCTACGCATTTGTATCTAGTGCAGCATCTGCAATGGACACAGCAAGAGCTGACTATGATAGAATTATGGCGTTGCCTGAAAATGAAAGAGCAACACCTAAAAATATGAATGCTATGTATGAGATTAAAAAAACTCTAGATAGTTTTGATACTATAAAATCTATACGTAATCTGCTAAAATCAAAACAAAAAGCGGGTAAGGTTCTACAGCCAGATATTCCTAGGTTTGATACAATACAAGAGCGCACTGCGGCTATATTAGATGATGCAGAATTTTTAAATGAACAGTTTATGGAAGACCTTATTCCTATTATGGCGGATGTCTTGCAACCTTTTCATAACAAAGAATTAGACCCTAAAATACAAAAGCTTATAGATAATGTACAAGAACACAAACGCCTTGCATTTAATTCTAAAGAGCTTAAGAGAGATCCACAGTACATAGAGCTTAAAAAGAAAAGAGATAACAATACTATTACACAAGAAAAGTTTGAAGAAGCTGCACTAAAAAGAAATATAGAGCTACTAAAAAATAAACAAATTCTTGGTAGAGATGATATTATTAGAGCAATGCGTAATGCGCACAAAGATAAATCTGCTGCATCGTATTTGTTTGATCCTATTATGTATTCTAGTGAGCCTTTAATACAAATGTTTGCTAAATCTGTAAAAGCAGCAGAGTTTAGAAAAAATGATATGACTCTTGATTTTAAATATGATCTTAAGAAAGAGTATGATGAATTTGCAGAAGGAATGAACGAGTCAGATGTAGCGGCATTAAACGAGGACTTGCTAGAAGAAGTAGAAATGGATCAGTTTAATTTTGAAACAAAAGAGAAAACAAAGATAAAAGCCTTAAGCCTTGTACAACCTCTTCTTATAAATAAATATAATGAGAGTCAAAAAGAAATGTACATTGAGCTTGGAGATAAATACAATAAGCCAAAACGTAAAGACTATAAAAGTCAACAAGCTTATGAAAGCGCAAAAATACAATGGAATAAAGGAAGTAGTAAGAAAAGGTATGATGCAGATGTAAACGCATGGTTAAGAGAAAATACAGAGCCTATAGATGGGTGGAAAGATAAAATGTCTGAAATAAATAGACAACTATCTAAAGCTAAAAAATTAAAAATAGAGGCAGAAAATCTTGGTAAAGCAGAAGCCGCATCAATGCAAGATGTTAAAATAAGAAAGCTTGCGCAAAAATTAAGTTTTAATGCTATAACAATTAACAATAAAGCTGTTCCTAGAGGAGAGTGGATTAGACCTAAAAAATCTAAGTATTCTAATCCTAAGTATGAAGCAATACAAGCTGATCCCAAAAAGAAAAAGTTTTACGATTTTACATTAAAAGAATTTCAAAAAGGGCAAAAAATGGTTGGTATAAACCGGTTTTCTAAAAATACATGGGATGACTTTTCTTACATAATGCCTAGTATTAGAAAACAAGAGTTTGATCGTGCTAGAGAGCAGGGCCTAATTAGCAGTACAAAAGACATGCTACAAGAAGGATTCTCTACACAAAGTACAGATACACAGTTTGGTTTATACAATGAAAAAAGTGGGGAACTTAAAAAATCAGTACCAGTATACTACACAGGATTAGAAGAGTCTAAAAACGTTTCTAGAGATATTGCTAGTAGTATCTATGGATTTAGGATATGGCACATAACTTTGTAGCTAAGTCTGACATAGTTGGTCAAGTTATGTTGTTTAGAGATATTGTAAAAAACAGAGACACTATAAAAGTAGATCCTGCAGGTGTAGAGTATGTAAACAACATTGCAAAACAGATAGGTATAAAAATGCCAGTTAAAGAACCAGGAGATTCTTATACATACAAACATGTTGATGAATTTATTGACATGATTATGTTTGGTCAAAGTGAGTTTAAAGCTGAGTTTAATATTGGAAACAAAAACTACTCTGCAAATAAAGTTGCGGGAACTTTGAACGCATACATGGCCCTTAACACTTTATCGTTTAACTTTTTGCAAGGTGCAAACCAAGTAATACTTGATAATATGTCTATGGTAAACGAGGCAATTGCAGGTGAGTTTGTAACTACAAAAGACCTAGCATGGGCTAAAGCTGAATACTGGAACAACGGCGCAGCTATTTCTGATATAGGTAAGTTTGCTCCTGAAACTAAAATGGGTAAAGCGCTAGAATTCTTTGATGGAATGACAGAGTTTACAGATACTGAAGGTAATAAAATAGTTGGTGGTAAAGCACGTAAAGCGCTTAGTAAAGATAATCTAATGTTTGTGCAACAAGCAGCTGAGCACGAGTTATCTGCTACAAGGATGTTAGCTCTTATGAAAAACCTAGAAGGAAAGTTAAAAGATGCTGATGGAAATGTAATAATGAATGAAGATGGTAATCCTGCAAACCTGTGGGATATGCTAGTAGTAGACAAAAAAGGTAAAATGTCTGTAGATCCTAGAGTTGCAAACTTTAACAAAGCAGATTTTATAAATCTTTTACAAGGGTTATCTAGAAGAACTAACCAGGTAAAAGGTAATTTTGATAGGTCATTACTAAATAGACGATGGTATGGTAAATTAGCTATGTTATTCCGTAACTGGATGGTTCCTGGTATTCGTAGAAGGTATGGACATGGTGGATTTACAGGGTCTACATTGCAAATAGATGAAGAGCTTGGAACGGTTACTCAGGGTATGTACATATCTTTCTATAACCTGTTAGCAGAATCCTACCAAAAGAAGCAAATTCCAATGACTACATACAGGACTATGACTGAAATGGAAAAGCGCAACGTTAAACGTACAATGGTAGAGTTATCTAGTTTAGTGTCTGCATTTGCAATAATAGCAGCATTATCAAACTTAGACGACGATGAAGAAACTTACGTAAGTAACTTTATGCTATATCAAGCAAAAAGATATAAAATGGAGATACTACAATGGACGCCGCTTGTAGGGACTAAAGAAGCATTTAGAATACTTAAGTCTCCAACAGCTACAGCAAGACCGGTAGAGCAAGGTATAGCTTTAATAGAGCAGGTAATGTTTAGAGAAATACCTCACATAGTAGGTATGCCTGTAGATGAATCTAAAATATACTACCAACGTAAAACTGGTAGATACAATAAAGGGGATAGGAAGATAAGAAAGAAGATCAATGATCTAGTCCCAGTGCTAAGAGGTTTACAAAAATCTCAAACTCCAGAGGAAGCAGCCAAATGGTTTGGAACTTTAGAGTAGCAATAAAAAAGGGGCGTCAGCCCCTTCTTTTATATATAATCATTTTTATTAAATGTCTCTTGGTTTATATCTATTATACTATGCAACTCAGCATTAACTGGTATTTTTACATTAAGCTGTTGTTGCATCCTAAGTCTTTTAGATTCTGTTCTGTATAGTATACTAGCTAACTCGCCATGCACATTAAATTTATGGAAATCTAATAATTGACTTTTATATTCTCCGCTTAACTCAGAGTATTTTCCTAATTTAAATTTATTAAAATCTTCTTGATGTTGTTGTGGTACTCTAAACACAAACACTACATATTCTGGAGAAGGGTCATACGACTCTACAAAAGTGCTAAACTTTTTTAAAGCTTCTTCAAACTTTAAAAACGTAGAATCTCCAGAGAATCTATATAATAAAACTATAGAATCTTTATGTTTATCGTCACCTATAAAACAATTTACAAATAGTTGATCAAACATGTAAAGAGTTTTATCCGCTCCAAGCATTGGAAATACAAATATAGAAGACTTAGTCAAAATGCTAGAGCTAACGTCGTAGACTCTAGTATTACCTACAAGTCTTTCTTTAATAATATTTACTTTGTATTTGCGCCTTTTAATTGGAACATTCATACCAAGATGAATAGACCAATCTTTAGAAACTAAAGACACTATCTCACCATTTTTTACAATAGGCTTGATAGTGCTTGTAGCTCCAGATACTGTAAAAGATCTGGGGGATCGGGGGGTAAAAATTAGTTGTTTGTGTTTAACCTTCATAGATACCAAAATTAGAGTTATATAATACTAGTTCTGGCAGTGAAGATCCTGTATACTTGAGCACCTCATCAGGGGTTCTTAGCATGTACACAAGGTTGAATGTCTCTGTGAATTTACAAATTCCATCCTTAATACCAAATTTTTCTACATATATTTTTACAACCCTTTGGTAATAATCTATAAATTTAGTGTTATTAATTATTTTCTGAGATGTTTTTGGGCCCATTCCAGGTATACCCGGTATGCCATCAGTAGAATCTCCCATAAGTGTTTGCATCCACAAAAACTTATCAGCATCTTCTTCAGAAGTAGTTACCCATTGCATCTTTTGAAAGTTAAAATGTTTACCAGGCACCTGCCTGAGAACATCTTTGTCTGGACTGCACACTACATAAGACTGATCTTTAGTTTCTGCAATCATTGTAGAGTATACACTCACACAATCATCTGCTTCAAGTCTTGGTACATGTGTAAAATTATGAGGGCTCTGCTGTAAATACTCTTTAAGAGCATAAAATATAGGTGGTTTAGAGCTAAGCTTTCTATTGTATTTGTAGGGTCTAGTCTTAGCTACATTGTATCTAAAACATTTACCTATAGTTAAGAATCCTGCATATTTAGTAGCTTTAGTTTCAAGTAAGATAGTCTGTATTCTATGGTTTATTCCTTCAATAGCCTCTTCTAGGGTGTCTTTACCCATTTCGTAATACAGGAGGCTGTCTGCGTCTATCAGTGCTATCTTTTCCATAGTAAAAAATTATAGGGGCACATAGGCCCCCTAATTATTATATAGCGTTAAGCTCTGCAACATCTCTGTCGCAGGATTCTTTACACTTCGAATATTCTTGTACTGCTTCTGCGCGCATTTCTGCCCACTGCTCATCAGTCATAGCTGCATAAGTAGAACTATGATAAATTGAACCGTTAACACCTGCAAGAGAAGAGTGTACAAAATACTCTAAGCATCTAATAGCACCTGTATTGTCGTCAGGCACCGCACCAATGTGCATAGGATCTACAAAGATGTTATGTATCTCACCGCTGTAGCATGCAATATACTTAAGACCACCTAAGTGTAGGCCCTTAACACAAGAGCGATTGTCGTTTGTATCTACGTGAGACCAATCAGGTAATCTGTGTCTACAACCAACTTTAATAAAGTGTTGAGGAGAGCCATAGCCGTTCACACCTTCACAATAAAAGGCATCTCCACTTGAACCCATAACAGCAGGTTCAAATAAGCGGTCCTCTACGTGCTCAGGTAGACCATCGCCTTCTATCTCACCTGTATCAGGATTAAATGTACGCTTGTATCGGTCAACTTGCTCACCAGTTTCTCTATCAAACTTGTGCATAATTTCCCTAGATACTTTGTAACCATTAAGTAGACCCTCACTAGTAACTTTCATTTGATACATAGTAGCTCTACGTTCTGCAACCTCCTCACTAAGACCGTGCTCTTCCATAAGCTCTTCTTTTAGTTTAGGATGCACATACTGCAAGTTAACAAAGTTAAAGAAACGCTCGGAAAAGTCTGAATCTATACCTTTCTTTCTAAGTATAGGGTTACGCAACCACCTAGTCCACATCTTTACAAGAGGAACCCAAGACACGCCTTTATCTATGGACTCAAATATCCTGTCTACAAGGGCTTGCGGCATCGGGTAGCTAGAAACTACACCTTCACTCTTAAGAAAAAACTGGCCTGTGGCTCTGTTTACATGAATGTACTCACATTCTGTCTCAATTGTTGCAGTGTAATCCTCTTTTGCTAGATGTGAAAAAGTGGAAAGTATTTCCTTATACTCTTCCATATTTACTGCATCGTCTGCTGCATCTTTAAGGGTTAACATGTTAGCGTACAACTGTTTGTTATACGTCACGGAGAAGTTTTTATCTCCATATGATCCTGAGATCACATCGTCAATTACATTTAGTGTAATCATAGTTTAATTGTTTATTTGGGTTACTAATTTACAAAATAAAAAAATAATTTACAAGTTTAAAACATGTATCTTATTGTATTCCAAGGTATTATCTCATCATGTTTGCTTCTAAATGCGCTCATATACGCAGCTTTTAGATGTCTGTTATACCTTATGTTTCTACCTCCATACTGAGAGATTTTAGGCTCTTGTATTTTTGGTTTCCATAAATCATCTTCGGTGTAAGAATGTTTTTCAAGATTAGCCTTGTGCTTATTCTCGTTATGTGTCAAGAATATAACTTCAGCTAGAACCTGCTTTTTGTAATCTACATAGTCATTAAGCATTTTAAACAAATCTTCGTACTCTTCCATCCAGCCGTCGTATATAATTACAGGGCTAAAGTTTACATGCACATCGTAACCTGCATCTATAAATGCATTGATAGCTTTTACTCTATCAATAATTTTAGAAGTGCCTGGTTCATGAATGTCTGATCTGCTTTGCGGCATAAGACTAAATCTAATACGTATTTTACCTTGAGGGTCAAAATTAATTAGATTAGGATTAACATACTTAGTAGCAAAGCTACCCATCGCAACAGGATGATCTCTAAAAAATTCAAAGATTCTTTCCCAATCATGGTACTTAGCATGCAATGCAAAGTCCTCGTTGCAACTAATGTCGTATGTAGTAAAGTCAGGATGCGTCTGGTTAGGTTTTGCTACCGGTGTAAAATAAGCGTGATTGTTTATCTCAGTAAGTATATCACCTGTGTTTTTAGCAATTGATAGACCATCAGGTTTATGGCGCTTCATATAACAGTATGAACAGTTATACAAGCAGCCATAACCAAACGACGGAGATATAAAATCCGTCGATCTACCTGAAAATCTAATATCAAAAGCTTTCCTAGTTACAAAGGCTAGCTTCCCCATTGAAGTCTATCTTTTGCATCTAGATATACACTAATCTCCTTCTGTAACTCTGGACTAATGTCTGGAGCTACCATAGGATGTACATCAAACTGATCTATAGTAGATAACATAGTCGATACCTCTTCGTTGTATTCTACCAACTCTTGGCAGTTAGCAACAAGTCTAGTATCATATGCACCTGTATTAGGCATGTCTAACACAAACAACTCTCTACTTTTAGCAGCAATCAAGGCAGGATCTGTGTTTTCCTCGCAATAAGCTTGGAATTCAGCAATCCTTTCTACATTCTTCTTGATCTCTGCAGCTGTAGAATCATCTTTATCATCTATATCAATCCATCTTAAAGATCTGCGAGATACCATTTCTGCAGCTTCATAACATTCCTTGAACTTATCAAATAGCTCAGGGTTAATATGTTTAAGTGCAGACAAGTGCGTCATGCTTAGGACAGCCTGAATCTTTTTACCAGTATACCATTTAATTAAGTGTGAATCCATAGTGTATCCTCCATCTGAATTTAGTTGCAAAAAGAAATCATCAATGTGCTTACAATTAGCACCTTTTGCAATGTGTTTAATATAAGTTTCTCTAACTCTAATAAGCTGCGGTGTATCCCAATCTTGATCTGCTTTATCAGGTCTAGCCCATTCTTCAGGCTGGCCTTTATTCTCACCATACGTTGAGTACACACGAACAGGCGGCTGCTCATAGTAAAACATCTTACCGACTAAACACTCATCCCAAGAATACCAGTTGTTTTCAGGGTAAACTTGTTTAAATGTAGGAGCATAGCAGCCAATAATATCTGCAGCAATCATAAACTTTTCTTCATCAGCAGTACTACCATAGTAGATAGTCTTCTCACTTTGCATAAGATCTTTAGCTTTAGGCTCGATCTTATCCCAAGTATAGTTTTTACCATCATTACGCTTCTTGTCTTCTCTAAGAGTAAAAGCAACCATGCGCTCTTCTATCTTACGACGCTCTGCAGGTGTAATATTCTCAAACGTTGCAACTTGCTCAGCTTTAGCCGCTTCTTCTTTGTACTCTTCTAACCACTCATCGCTAACTTCTATGTCATCATAGCTTTTAACATGTGGTGAAGATTGAAAGTATGCAAACTTAGCTTGTTGTCTAGTAACTTCAGCATTATATGCTGCTATCGCTTTTCCTTTTTCTGGTCCAGGAGGCAACAAACTAATAGCTTTAGGCATAGCAATAGTAGGAGGACTGATAACTACGATGTTTTCTTGATAGCCATCTTTCTGAGCTTGTTGTAGTAAATACAAATCTTTGTATTTATTAAACTGCTCATCTGTTTTAATATAAATATTAGAAGTACTTATACCTGACCATCCGTCAAAGTCATCTCTCTCAAGATTATCTTTACCAGATCTGTAATCTCTTATTTTTGTAACCTTCTTAGCATTCATACCTTTAAAGAAAATTTTAGGCATTGCATACCTAATACTTTTATCAGGTGTAAACTGAGGGTTAATAGACTGCCTATCAATAATATTAGCAATTCTACCTAGCGTTGAACTTCCATTTGCTCTAGTAAGAATGTCTCTACAAGATATAAGCCACTGAACAATGTCTGTGTCTTTAAGCTCTGCTTGCACTAGCTTAGTAGCTTCTGCAGCTGCCTTCTTAATAACACCTTGAACATATGCTTTAGTAGCGTCATTCCATATTACCTTCTCGCGTGATGGAGTAACATCTACACCCTCTTGTAATACTATGTCTTTACCTGTTTCAGGATCTCTCATAACTTGACGAGCAGGACATTTAAAGGCAATTGGGCCCCACAATGTTTCCATCTCCAACTCACGGAAATCAATAAAACCATAGTTAATACCAGTAGTAGCTTCACCATTTTTAACAACCACAATATGCGGCTTGTTAAACACATAAGTATCAGCTACAATAAGGTTCTCAGAATTGTAAAGAACTTTAGCTTGAAAGTTTTTATCCTCGGTAGCTGTAGTTCCGTCTTCGTAGTTATTAATAATGCTAAACTTAACGTTATCAAGATACAGCAATTGCTCTTCTACAGAGTCCATAAACTTAGACCTATTATGGCGTTTAACACCAAACGAAATCTTAGTGTAATTCTTCTCACTTGTTGGCTCGTAGTAAACTACACTACCGTCAGATAAAGTAAAGCTAGGGTTAACAGAATTAGTTTTAAGATTAAATTTAGGAGTAGTAAAATCAGTTTTGTAATTGTAACAGTTAGCTGTAAACTTCTTACCATTGTATACGCTTTCTATAGTATAGAAATCAACGCCCGTAGACAAAGGCACTTTAGCTCCCAAGCCAAACGCGCCAAAATTCTCTGACGTGTTACGCTTAGTTGAGTAACCCAATTCTAAAACACCTTCTAATCTACGACCGCCAATACCTACACCATAGTCCAAAACGTTGAATTTGTCGCAATATCCAACGCCAGGATGTTTTTCATAACTGATGTAAACTTGGTTTTCTTCTGTATTCAAATAATTCAAGTCATAATAACTTGCATCAAAATTACTATCTTCATACTGCTCACCGTTACGGGTAATGTAGTAATCTTCTTTCTTAGCACTTCCACTAAGAATCTCAATAGCAATCTCTTTCTCTCGTTGCGCGTCACATGCATTAGTTGTGAGCTCACGAACTGTTGAGGGTATAGGTGTAGAATATTGCGTTGACTGTAGAATATCAAAGACCATCTTTTCAGCGCCTTTATTAATCTTCTTAGCAATGCCTTCTGCTCCTACGATCTCTTTGTCAATCGTTTTAATAGCCATTTAGCTTTTATTTAAAATATTACACAATAAAAAAGCCGCTACTTGCGGCTCATTTCTTTTATTAGTTCTACTGTTTCAAGAACTTGTTTCTGATTCTTGGGTAAAAATAACTTGTACTCTAACCCATTATCTAAAAGGTGCTTTTTAAACATCTTCCATTTTACAGGAAAAACATCATTAGCAAACCCTTTTACTTCTATAATCCATTTCCCTTTAGGATCAACAAAGTCAGGCGTATATGTAATAGACCTGACTTTTTTAACATTATCAACGAATTCTTTTTTAGTATTAGGTTCTATACTTCCGTTAGTAAAATAAAATCCTTCTTGTAATTCAAATTTTATTTCTTCGTATAGTGACTTAATTTTTGCTGCTTCAAGTTTCTTATAAGTAAATAATTCTAGTTTTGATCTAAACTTAATTCCTTTATATTCTTTTGAAGTAGCATTCCTAACTTTTTTATTCGTCTTTTTTCTCATTGGTGGTTTCGCCTAATAGCAATCTATCTTTATAAAATCCAGGATCTAAATCTTGTATTTTATTTAGCAATTGCTTTTCTTTTTCTTTTGCTTGTTTTGTAGTCAACACATCGTGCTGAGTTCCAGTGCCCAAGTTAGAAAAAATTGTTGCACAATCACTAAAGATTTTATCTATTTTTTGGCGAACCTTTGAGTCTGTATAATAAGGAGTGGTCATATCTGTATATTTATTAAATTTTGTAATCCGTCTAAACTGTTAAATTTAGCTACATAATCTGACAAATCTTTGCACTGATAAACGTCAGGTATAAGTATGTTTGTAAACCAATATTTTTCTCTAATCTTTTTTGCCATAGTCTGCCCAGGGTTATTAGGATTAGTAAAATCATTGTCGTAAAACACAACTATACGTTTAAATCTACTTTTAAGATGATCAATTAGCTTTTCACTAGGCATAAGCATTTCACTTTGCATTGCAATTGCTGGTATACCAAGTTCGTGTAAGCACATTACATCTTTCAAAGATGATGCAAGAATAAGTAGATCTCCGGATTCAGGTAATTGCTTGTAACCTTGTATATGTTTATTAGTAGTATTACTAGTCCACTTGTGCTCTGAATGAGGAGAGTAGATTTTGTATTTTTTACTAATTCTGTATGCATAGGTTATAGAGTCACACTTAAATCTATACTCATTAATCCAGTAATGAGAAATTGGAGAGACATCAAATTTAATTAAAGTCTTCTTACTAATCAAGTACTTTTCCCAAAATAGTTTGTCATGATTAAACCAAGGCCTAGACTTCTTTTTAATAATAGTTACTTTAGGTTGTGCAGGCTTTTTGTTTGTAACAATTGCCATATACCCCATAGAAAATAACGCACTATTGTTTTTAGAAGTTAAACCAAGGTTAAAATCATTATCAATTATAGTCAAGGCTTCCATAAAAGTGCAGGAATACTTGTACTTAACATAGTTAAAACAATCAAAAGTGTGATCGGGATGACCAAAGTCTTTGTATAATAATTTGCCTTTCCACAAGACAACACTTACACTAGGACTTTGGTCTTTCCGTAGATCACTACAAAACTTTTTGTTAAGCTCTATGAAATTTGGGCAGTAGTACTTAAAAATGTCATACTCACTAATTTTAGAAAGTATAACATCTGTATGAAGATGGTCCTCACTTGGTCTACTGCTTATCATAGTTTATAAGCTTAAACCCAAGAGTCGTTTTCTGAAACTGTATCCTCGTCTGGAGTAACTACTGCCAACTCAGGAACAAACACACCCCACTTAAGATCAGAATTAAACTCTGCATTGAAAGATTTGTACTCGTCATTAAGAGCATTTACAAATAAATCATCACGTTGAGGCTTAACTCTACCAAAATGCTTAAGGTATATGTTCTGGTATTTACCATCTTTAACACCTACAAGAACTCTAACTTGATTGTTAGATAACATTTTAACAATAGCTTTAAGCTCTGTTACATCACCTTTAACAATCTTAGACATTGTATCAAATGTAACTTCATCGCCGTAAGCAACATTAGCCCACGCTTTAATAAAGTCAATCAAAGTTTGCTCGCCTACAAATGTTTTACGAGAACTCTCTGGGTTTTTCCACCAATCATAAGTAGGTGTGCCGTCTGAATATGTAGACTGACCTATATTATTCATGTATAGGTTTTTACCAGACTGAGAAACTTTCTCTTTATTCTGCATAAGAATTTCCATACGAGTAGTAAGGTCTTCATTCTTAAGCCAGAACGTTAGTTTAAAGTACTCTTCACCGCTAAACTCTACATAGTAGTTAGGGTCAGTTTTTACGTTAATCCCAAGAGCATGGAGCTCAGTCATTGTAGGATTTACAGCAATTACATTAAAATTACTGAGGCCTGAGTATAATTTAATACCTCCGCCTGTTACTTCTTGTTCACTAGAATTGCTTTTAATAGCCATTTTTCTATAAATTTAAAGGGTTAGTTTCTTGATACACGTCGTTCTCTTGTTCCCACGCTTCTGCTTGCATCATATTCTTTTCATGGTCTGAATATTGAGGCGATTCAAAGTGAGGATTTTCTTCTTCAATAGGAGTATGATCTATAGCGTCTTGAGATCTTAAATCAGCTCTATTATGAAATTCTTCTCCCGCTGTAGGAATACTAGTTTGATTAGGGTCTACTGTAGGAGTATCATCTACAAATGTAAAAGACATTTTCTTTACTTTACGGGCTTTTTTACCTTTAAGTGCAGGATGTTTAAACATTTGAACTACTTCCCATGACTCTAAGCCATACTTTGTTTGTATCCCTTTGCGGTCAATGCCATTTTCTAAGTCATTGATAATCATAGATGTTGTAATCACATCTGGCGTAGCTGCTTTCTCTGCAGCGGCCTGGTTTTGGTGTCTTGCTTCAATCATTTTTTTAATTTTAAAGCGGGTTAATCAATAAAAATCTTTGACCATTCTAAAGGCATGGTCTTACCTTTCAAGTGCTCACAACGACTGCCTGCAGTAATATCGTCCATAGAATCAAAAGAAATCATAGTTTTCTCATCTTCTCTGTACAAAAATCCTACAGCGTCCGCATTTGCACACGTAATTTGCTTGATTTTACCTGTAAGGTCTAAGTCTTTTACAGCTACCTCCTTACCTTTTTTCTCAAGCATTTTGTCCTTTAGGTGACCAACTAGAATAATGTGATCTGCCAAGGTGTTCAGTCTGTCTATCCACTTTTTATATGCTATACGTAAATACAAATAGCCTGCGCCGTTTGGCAGTGATAAGACTGAAGCTCCTGGATTCTTTTGTTCAAAGTTTTTACCCATAGGAGTTTGCATATATAATACTTTAGCATCAGCTTCACACCACTCTTCTAGTTTAGAGATAGTGTCAATAGCTACGTATTTATATGGCTTTTTAGCTTCATGAATTGCTTTACCGGCTTCTCCAAGTTCTTTCAGGCTTCCCACTTTTACTTTTAGCGCGTCAACCATGTCAGAGCCATCTTCCAAGTCAATAATTAGACAATCATCAAGCTGCGATAATACAGTAGTTTTCCCAATTTTTGGTGCACCGTATATTATCATGTTCTTTGGCGACTTTCTAGACGCCTTTACTTTAGTTTTTGGTAATTCCATTTTTATCTTTCTTTAATTGTAAATGTACTCATGTCTGCTTCGTACCCAATCATGCCTAACAATCCATCACGATTCTTTTCTACGTGGCAAGCAAGTAATCCTTGAGGATTTTCACCGCAATAATCTGATGTAATACCATACAAATCGTAAGGTCTGTTAAGTATCATAACAACATGCGCATCTTGGCCAATGCTGTCACCTCCAAACAAATCTGTTAAAAGAGGCTGATATTGATTCTTAGCACGATGTTCTTGTTCTAT
>Ga0070752_1001277_pt1 | contig 17997 bp, 17 predicted proteins | sample VirMetDEL_Aug_30_FD_77440 | JGI IMG/M metagenome (GOLD analysis project Ga0070752, IMG submission 77440) | Aqueous microbial communities from the Delaware River and Bay under freshwater to marine salinity gradient to study organic matter... | ecosystem: Environmental > Aquatic > Marine > Coastal...
AAATGCATATGCATCATCAGCCTTAAAACTTGTTTTCTTTACGGCGTTTGTTAACCACTCAGTAGCAAGTCGCTCCCTAAATTCGTTGGTCAGTTTGTCTTTTTGGCCCTTTGGGGCATTCGCTCTAATAACGTCTAATGTTTTAGTTACAGACTGAGCGTCACCGTTTTTAATAATTTTAGACATAAATGTGACATTAGGCATTAGGTCTTCGATTGGTGTCCCAGAATTTCTACTTCTTACTACATTGTCTCTAAGTTCTTTCAAGCCAGTGGCTCTCGTCATGCTATCAATCTTGTTCATACCATCAAGATAAAACTTGCGAGCCGGTCCCAATTCCTTTGCAGCATTAGTTAATAGCTGGACTCCCTCATCTCCGAGAGATTTTACTGAAGACTGCGCGGTACTGATAACGGCTTGCTCCGTCATCATGTTGTCAATCATTCTTATTGCATCATCAAGCTTATTAGTTCCGTTCATTCCTTTAAAGGCAAAATTTGTATCCCACAGTTTTTTGCGCAAAAGATATAATTGAGCAAAAGAAGCTTTGTTTCCAAGGGCTTCAAAACCATCTATAATACCCTTTGCAACCAAATCTTCATCGGCAAGCTTGTCTCCAATTCCAGTGCTTGCTTTTATGGCAGGGCCGTGACGCTTTTTAAGCTGAGTAGCTACTTCTTTTAAACCACTGGTGGGGAATATAGCTGAATCACCAACAGTATCTTTCATAACCTTATCAATGGCGGCATATTTAGATGTGGCTAGCTGATCAAATTGATTTAATGATTTTGCTAAAGACTGAAACACAAAGTCATTAATGCCCTCATCCAACTTTGCAGCAGCGCCTAGTTCTTTCGCAAGCTCGTCAAATTGATTTAAAACGCCGCTTCTAGCTTCTTCTTCTGCAATTATTAAAGCTTGATTTTTACCCTGAATGCCAGCCTTTAATACATCTCCAGCCTCGTCTGCAATAGACTGAGATATAGGCTGATCAGCGGCCAAACCAAGCTGAGACTTGTAAGTGTTGAATGTATCGTTAAGCGTTTTAAAATTGCTCATGAGGCGCTTGCTTGTGCCTCTAATTTTTTCACCAATTCTTTGCGCTCTAGCAGCGAGAGATGTGCCGCCAGCAGTATCAATGGTTGGCGCAATGCCTCCAAACCCAACGCGAGTTTCGCCAAAGCCCATGCCTGTTGGGCCTGAAATCTCGGTCATAACCTCATCAACTGGGCGACCTGTTTGCTCGGAAATTTCTTTTGCTTGAGCCATCAGTATTCGCTGGGAAGCTTTTTCGTCAGCAAGCCCCATTCCCACTGTTTGAAGCTCTTCACCTTCTAGTCTTTTCCCTCGCAAGCCACGAACAAACGGAGCCGCAATTTTTATTGCGCCTCCAATCACCACCTCACCGGCTGCGCCAACACCAAAGTCTAATGCAAGATCTTTTGTAATCTCACTAGCGTTTTGTCTGGACACACCAAGAAGCCCTTCAATAGCCTCTTCAACAGCACCAGCAGCCGCTGTACCTGTACCAGCGCCCAGAGCGCCGCCAACAAAGGTTCCAACCCCCGGCCCCATTGTAGCCGTTCCCAACGCCGCCCCTTTTACCGTGCCGTAAATACCACCAGCAATATCCGCACCCATGCTTGTTAAGTCGGCAAGGTCATACCAACTCAAGCCCTCTTCATCAATAAGGGTGTTTTTCTGTAAGTCAACACCAAGCTTTTTGCCCCCTTCTGGGGTAAGTGCAAGCCTTCCGCGATTGTCGCGCAGAAAGTCAGTGTCTTTAGACATGCCGAATAATTCTGTTAATTTTGCATCTTCTTCTTCAGCGTTTTCTGCCATAGACAAGACAGCCCGAAGCGAGCCGCTTTTTACACCGGTATCTGTGTCAAGATTAGGATTTTCTAATGATTTTCCTCTTCTTAGTTCAGGGGCCGTTGCTCGGCGTCTGTTTCTTATCTCTTCTGCGATTTTGAATTGCTCTTCGGCTGTCGGCTGTTCTCCGGCAAACTCGAACTGCAAATTTCCACTAGGAAGTTCTACTATTAATTGGCCCATTTAAAAACCTATGATAATTTTATGACTGTTACGCCGTCTTTATTTTTGAAAGTAGGGATGGCCCCTTTTCCTAGTCCTGCCGCACCGAATGCTGATTTATTTATTTGTGCTTGCACTTCATCATAAGCCTTGGGGTCAAGATATTTTGATTTATCGGTATAAGATAAAAGCGCACTTTTTAAAGCATCTTCAGACGATGTAAATATTAACCTTGTTTCCTGAAGCCTTTTTATAGCTTCTTGGGGGTTAGTGAAAAAATCAACTTCCCCCAAAGACGCGGCAAGCCTTTCAACATCAGTATTTGAAATTCCATTTCCAGTTTCTTGCGTTAAGAATCTTTTATATTGGGCTATAAGCCTATCTTTAACAGCTCTTAACTCTGTAACGGGACTTAGTTTTCTTCCTGTTCCATACTCAACATTCATTTCTATACCAAAAGCTGACAGTTTATTGTCTAGGAAAGTTACCAATTGCGCCCCCGATAATCCTCCCTGAAATTCATTTGAAGCCGCTGTAACAAGATCAATCATGTTGTCAATAGACGCAGTTCCATCAAGGGCGTCAGCGTAGCCCTTTGCGATTAAATCAACATCTGTAGAAGGCTTTGTAAAAACTTCTCTTCCATCAGATTTTCTGTTTGCTATGTGCATTTTTATATTTGGTTTAGAAGTTAAAGGCTCTACTGCTTTTTCTCCAGAAAAATCAAACTGAAGTTTATTGAGATCTGCTCCAGCTTTTATTGATGCAGCCTCCACTTCTGCTCTAGTTTCAAGTCTAGCTTTTTCCATGTCATTTGCATGTTTTGTAATTTCAAGCGCTCTGTCTGATGCCGCTGAAGCTGAAGCTTTTTTGAGTTCTGCAATTCTTTCTTCTTGCCTTATTAATGACTCGTACTGCCTCTTCTCGTCACTATCAAGTTGTTGCAGTGCAAATTTTCCTGCTGCAAGCTTTCCTGCGGCGGCCCTGTCTTGCGCCTTTTCTAGCGCAGGCATAGCTGCTTCACCAGCTTTACCAACAGAGTCAAGAATTTTTCCTACGTCAAAACCTTTACCGGCCTTATTCTGCATAAGAGCTAGACCAAATGCCATAAGCGCCTGAGATTTATCTACTTTTCCACTTACATCTATTCCTGTGGCATCTGCAAATTGCTTTTTATAATAGTCTATGTCTTTGCTTCCTGTGTCTTCACCGGCTTTTGCATCTTCATATGACTTCATGGCCTCGGCAAGAGCGGCTTCAAATGGATCTTTTGATCTGTCCGTTACCCTCCTAATTGCTTGTTTAGAAGCCTCATCACCTTCTTGCGCTTCCGCTTCTGCCATAAGCGTCATAGGTGAGCGTTCATCAGCCTCACGAGATTCTGCGCCTGCCATAGCCGCAAGGTCATCGGCAACAGAGGTGATTTCCGTTGTTTGTCTAGGCATGCTGCCGTCTGGAGCTATGTTTCCAAATTCATCACCAAAAGATACATCAGTAACATCAAAATCCATGGTCCTTGGCATAGTGCCGTCTGGGGCTATATTTCCAAACTCATCTCCATAAAGATCTCTGCCTGTTTTGATGTTTGGACCAGTAAAAAGACCTTGCAAAATAGATCTTTCTGCATCAGTAACCATTCGGCCAGCGCCACGAAAATCTTTTACAAACTGACCGCCTATATCTCTAGCCGCTTCACCAAGATAGAATGGTGTTTGTGTTGGCTCTGAGCCATCAATATTCATGCCTGAAGACTCATCAGGCATGAACATAGGCTCACTGCCTGCTGACCCAGCCCCCATAAGACCGCCAAGTATATCACTTATGCGAGATTGAGCGGCTTTGCGAGCGTCAATGGCCTGTTGTTGAGTAGGGTATTTGCTTAATAATTGACCCAGTATTCCACCACTAGAAGCGTCTCTGCGAAACGCCGCCTCGTTTGCGTCACCTTGCAAAGATGGCGCTCTAATTGCCCCTAAACCGGAGCCTAAAGGTAGTATCTGATTCTGAGCCATTTATATACCCCTATTTCCCTGCTGGGCCAGTTGGCTTAATACCTTGCAGGGCTGTATATGCACCAACGCCTGCTAAGAAAGGATTGGTGTTTGGTGTTGTTGCTGACTTGAATGTTGATGACAATCCTGCACTTGGGATGCCCTTGAGCAAAGACTGACCCATTTCAAGTCGTGTAAACGGCTCTTGCACGGTCTGCAACAGGTTCTGGCGCTCTGCTTCAAGCTGCTGTTGCTGGAATGAGCGTCCGATATCGCCAAGCTGCGTAAGCATGCCAAGGTCAGCGCGGCCAAGCTCAGACTGTACGCGGCCAATGTCGGCGGTTGTGCCAGCAAGCTGTCCATATGCCTGACCAAGACCGCCCATAAGCTGCGCTGATTTTTGCGCGGCATTAACAGCGTCTTGATAGCCTTTTTGTTGCGCCTGACCCACAGCAGCAAGCCTGCGGCCTTCTGCCTCTGCCGCTTGAATGCCTTGACGAGCGCCACCAAAAGCGCCTGCGCTGACAGACGCGCCAGCCAATTTATTTTGCTCCATTGCGGCTTGACGATTTATTTCATCAATAACGCTAGATTGATATGGGTTCATGTACTGCTGGATGGCAGTAGAAGGATCTTGCAAGATACCAAGACCACCAGCTAATGCAGCTTGACCGCCAATGGTTTGTGCAGATGCACCCTCTGTAAATGGCGTGTAAGATCCGACCATTTCGGGGGCAGCATCAAGAGCTGCCTGTTGAAGCGGGTCAAGACCAGCTACTTGCTGCTGTGGCAATCCTAAAGGAGTATCAAGATAGCCCTTTTCTGTCTGTGTGCCAGAATCATCAAATTGTCCAAATGCCGTATTTAAAAGGCGCTGCTCTAGCCCCTCAAGATATGGGGCTAGGCGTTGTACCTGTTCTACTGTTTGAGTAGCCATTAGGCCATCCTTTCAAACTTATCCATCATATTATACATGCGATCTATGCCTTGACGTAAATCACCGCCACCAGCCCCCTGTACGGCATCACGGGTCATCACGAACTCACCAGCCGTCAACATAGCCGGAACATCATCTTTTGTTCCTGACCCCTCATTAGGGTCAATCCCACCATCACGGCGCGGATAATAAGCCATGCCGCCTTGATTATAGTTTGCACCGCCAAGCTGGCCATAATTTTTCCCGCCTGCGTATGGGCGTTTTTCCCAAGATGTTCTTGTGTCTTCTTTGTCATCACCAGCAAGCAACTGCGCTACGAGTCCAGCAGCCAATCCTTCGCCAAGCTGTGTGTTCAGAACTTTATAAAGAAGATTCCCTTCACCATCACCAGCAGCGCCAATTCCTTTCAAAAGCTCTGCGGACATTGTTCTGGGTGCAATTGCTTCAATAGCTTGATCTGTGCCAGTGCCTGCTGGAATAATCTTTGATCCTGTCCCAGCCGCTTGAGTATTCCCAAACCTTGCCATAGATTCACCGGGAGACATGCCAGCAGTCATACTTGCAAGATTTTGACCATCTGCACCAGCAGCCTGTCCAGCTTTACCGCCAAATATCGTTTGCCCAATGCCGCCTAACAACGCTGATTTAAGTGCGTCTTTGGGCTTCTGACCAGTCAACAGGCCGATGCCACCAGAAAGCAAGGCGTTCTGTATGGCTGGGTTTTGAGTAATCCCGCCAAATAGCGTACCACCTACAGGCCCCAAAAAACTGCTAGCGACAGCAGGCAGAGCTATTTTTGCTAAATCATCTAATAAACCCATAACCAAAATCCTTATTAAACACGAACAATTATACAGGAAATTCCTGCTATGTCACTATCTTCACTGTTCCTGTGTCATTCCACAGTGAACCCACTTCCAAGCCAGTAGGGCTTGTTGGCAAGTTCGTTAATGTTAATTTCGTACCACGCATTTCGCCCGGAGTTCTTTCTTGTTCAATGTACGCCTCTAAAGCCCTAACAAGATCGCTAAGATAAGAAGCGGAATACTCATCTGTAGGATCGGGAAGTCTGGGGGGTTGATTGACTCTTGCCATTATCGCCTACCGTCAGGCTTAATATCAACTCTTGGATTTCCAAGCTTCCAGAATGTTCCTTCACTGCCTGAATCAAGGCGTAAGGCAAAAGATCTACCTCTAGTCCTGAGATCAAGGCGTTCAGTAAATTGTTCCACAGGAACGGTCGTTGTTCTTTCTGTTTCACCAGAAACTGTCGTGCCAAAATTGCTGCCTGGGTAATCTCTGGTTTTGAGAGTAAAATCAACAGATGGGGTAAAACCAGAAGTGGAGCCAGTAAAGGTTACATCAGGTATCATTCGAGAGATGTACGCAAATCTGTCTCCATCTCCTATATCAATTGAAGCAGATTCAATATATGCAGAAAAAGCGCCGTTTCCATTATCATCATTTCCGTATTCATGTCCTGTAATAGAACAGTTATATCCCGGATAAGTGCCAAATGTAACATAGTAAGGCTCTACAGCAATTGGATATTGAGCTACGCCCCTGTCTTGCCAAGCCGTTCTAGTAACATCCCCATCCATGTCTCCAAACGTCCATGTTTTTTCCGCATAATTATACGCCACATATCGGTTGTTCTCTGCAAGACCAGTCCCAAAAGGGTCAGAATCAGCGGAAGGATAAAACCAGAATATTTCGTTAAATTCAGAGTTTAGTCCAGCAACAATCTTGTCCTTTTCGGCATAATTTAAATCACTAAAAACTTTAGTTTTAACAGAGCATGGAAGCGTTCTGATCTTACCGTCATAAACATAAAAAGTATCGTCCCCCATCCAAAAAACAATATCTTCCGAAGCTACAGCAGCATTCGGGCTAATTATTGTGATGTTAGATGCAATTTGTTGAATGCCAAAAGTAAATGGAGGGCCAATAAACCGCATTGAGCTTAATGCCGTATCAGTCCAAACCAGAATTTCACGCTTTGTTTCTATCGCTTGAACAAATGTAGACCCAGAGCCAAGGCGAAGCGTTCCAGCAGTATTGGTGGATTCCGGCCACCAATCAACTAAACTTTCTTGACTTGAAAAACGCACGAGAAGGGGGTCTTGAATGCCATTACCTTCCGTTGCGCCAGAAGAAGCGCCAACATCATCTGCGCCAAAAGCAAGAACATGACGATCTCGATCCGACACCATGACTTGCATGCAAAATTGTGGAACGCTCCTTTTGGTTCCCGGAGCATCAACAAGACTAACTGCACGAGCCGCAAGTGTGCTTGTTTTGTCCCAATAATATATTTTTGAATTACGGACGTTTGCTAAAAGATCTTCCCCGTAGTTGTCCTGAGACCATAACCGTAAATTCGCATTAACACCAGTTCCAGAACTGGCAGCGTCTCCCCATCCATCTCGACTCCATGTACCCGCGCCCCAGCCAAGACCACCAACAGAGGAATTGAGTCCGATATTGATTTCATAAGATCCTACAACTGAAGAACCTCCATTTCCAGAATCGGAAATTCCTGCACTAAAAAATACCTCTATTTGGTACTGATTTGTATTGATAACATTTTTAACCTCGTAACCAATTGATGAGTTCAACAAACCAGCGCTAATAATTCCACCCAATCCAACGGCACCACTAAAAAATACCCAGTCCCCTACATTCGCCCCGTGGCCAGTGTGGAAAACATTAAGAGTTTTCGAGCCAAGAATTGCGCCAAAAGTCACCGCACCAGCGGCTGTAACAAGCCTATAGGGCGTTATATTAGTGTTGCCGCCACCATATGCGATATACAAGCGCCTGTGCGTTCCAACACCCAAATACTTTTCACCCTGAAGAGCAACCCAAGGGTGAAGAGACCTAGAAAGCCCTACAAAGGAAAAATTAGTATAGGTAGCGCCCTCATAGCTCCATCCGCCTATCTTCTGAGGATAGCCAAATCGGAAGCGAACATTATTGCAATCAACCCATCCCCCCTCATTGGAGTATGAAGTATTGTCGGTATTTATGCCCGGCTGAAATTGTAGCTTTGTCATTGGCATTAGCTTAACTCTTCCGCAGCCTTAATACACTTTACCTTAAAGCATACTAACTTGTCGTTGTCCTGACCAGAAAAAGTCCAAGTCTCTTCCTCTTTGTTATGCGCCCTTCCACAAACAGAACAGACCCCCTCCCCTGTTTCAAAAAAAGATTCCATAAAATCTCCCTGAATTACTCTGTGGGTTCTTCACTATTTAAGTGTGGAGAAACTGAAGGTGATGAAGGTGGCGCATCTGATATTGTTAAGCCTTCAGTCTCAACCAACTCCATAAGCTTTTCATACGCTTCTCTATCAGGCTCGTAGTTGGTCTGAAGTCTAAACTTGTGTCCAACGGTATAATCATCTTCTGCATAGAAAACAGTTGCACTAAGGAAGATAACATCTCCATCTGCGTTTCTGTGCCTCAAAATGTTTCTGTATGTTTTTGTCGCCATTTTGCTCTCCTACAGTCCGGCTGCGTCAAGCCGAGCTTTAAGGGCTTTGTTTTCTTCTTTTAGCTCAAGAATTGCATTATGCAATACTGGTATCATATGCGTTTCGTTTAAAGACAAATTGTCTGGGTTTTTGCTGTTAACAATAACAGAATCTGCCCCTTCTAAAGCAAGAATATCTTGTGCGCTGTATCCGTATCGAACATCGCCAGTGGGGTTACGATTCTCTCTATCATCAACATGTTGATAAGATATCGGCGTTAATTGAGACAAGAAGTCAAGACCGTAAGGAACGGTTCCAATATTCGTTTTTTCACGAATGTCAGATGTAACAGTCCAAGCAACTTTTATATATGCGTTTGTAATGTAATTCCCGCCAAGACATATGTTATTGTCGCTTGTCGTTATAGAGCCGCTGGGAGATCCTGTCGTTCCCGCATTTCTGCCAATAAGAATATTATCGGACGCATCTGTTAACTCATCACCGGCTTCACGACCAATAACAACATTCCCGCCCGCCGCGACAGATGGATTTATAGATTTTAAAGCGTCCAATCCTATCGCAATATTATTAGATGTTCCTGAGGATGTGGACACAGATGGGCCAGCGCCCTCTCCAATGAATATGTTGTTTGCGCCTTGGACTAGGTAGCCTCCAGCATTTTTGCCTATTGAGATGTTGTTGTCAAAAAAACCATAGGTAGTGGTGCTGCTAGAAAGACCGCCATTTGTGTTCGCGCCTATACCAATATTGTAGCCCATAAAACCAGCGCCTATAGTGGCATATTTAGATTGACGGTTGGCATAGTACCCAAGGCTAATGTCATTTCCTTCACTTGAGCTTTCGCGTCCAGCAGAGCGCCCAATTGCGACATTGTTATTTGTCGCGTTATCTACTATTTTTCCAGCTTCATCGCCTATGTAAACATTGTACGAACCGGTATATACGCCTTCACCAGCCTCGTCTCCGAGTGCTATATTTCTACTGCCGGTAGTGGTATAGTACCCAGCCTGATGTCCTATGTAGACGTTATAGCCAGAGCCGTTCATTGTGTATCCAGCTTCTTCGCCGATACAAACGCTCAAAGAATCTGTTTGTGCGTTGAAGCCAGCACGAGCGCCTATAAATACGCTGTCGCTGCCAGTTAAAAACGCCTGTCCCGCATCACGCCCAATGAAAACATTTTCAAACGCACTGGATATATTTAGGCCAGCATCAGGACCAATAGCTACATTGTCATACCCTGTGACCGTTCCGGTTCCCATAGCATCATATCCAATGGCGACATTGTTGTCGCCAGTAGTTAGATATCTAAGGGGACGATCACCAAAAGCTACATTGTAGTTTCCAGTTGCAGCAACGCTAGACGATGCGCCGCCAAGTGCAAACTGACCCACCGCCAGATTATTTGTGCCTTCAGGGAAAATGCCTGTGAGAAGCATGTCGCCAGCTAAAGTGGAAGATGTTGTAACGTCAAGTGTGCCAATTGTGGCGGTTGTAAGGCTAGTGTTGTTTATGAGCGTGGCAACATCGGCTCCAGAACCGCCGCCATCCGCGTAAATAATTCCAGACTCGCTATCTGCAATGGTAGCATTTGTTCCGCTGCCTTGAGTAAAGACAACTGTCTGGCCAGTGTTGTTTTGTACAAAATATATTTTAGATTGATCGTTAGGGCTAATTGTAATGGTGTGTGTGCCGGTAGGAGAGCCTCCCAGCAGAAGCACTTTATAATGACCGCTTGAAAGAGCTGCATCACTTGTGAGCAATGTACTGCTTGTGCCAGATAGCGTTAGTGTGGTTACGCCAGACATAACACGATCAATAATATCGTAGTTTAAGTTGGCGGTTGTACCCCAAGTACCCGCCTGATCCCCACTGGCAGGTTTTTCTATACCAGAATTTATTGTATATGAAGAAGTCATTTAAGCCACCTTATCCGTCCATGTCGCTATTGTACCACCAGCACCTGTGTCTGTCCATGCAGCGCTGTTTGTCGGCGTTACCGTTCCCCAAGACTCAGGAAACGCATCTGGGTTAATCGGCGTCCATATTCCACCAGATGGTTCAATCGGTAGCCATACAGCCTGTTCATCGGGGCTAATAGGCCCCCACAATATAGCACCATCAGTGGTTTGAACAAATACCCCTATTATCTGCGCTGTACCAATTCCTGTGACATTTGCGGAAGATGTCTGCACAAAAACAGGAATCATTGTAGAGCTGGCTCCAGCGATCATAATCCCTGCTGAATCCTGAACAAAAGATGCGATTAAATCTGCACCGGTTGTTGCTATAAGCGCTGCGTTGCTGGTTTGAATAAAATTTGCATCTTGTGTGGACACACCAATCAAAACCAGCGTTGCTACTGAACTTTGATTAAATGCTGCATCTTGCTCAGATATGCCGCTGGCAACATACAGCCCATCAGCCGTTTGGGTGAATGAGGCTATTAGGTCAGCGTCACCTTTTGCAATAAGAGAGCCAGTCGATGTTTGAGTAAAGTTTGCGCTTTGATCAGAAGCGCCTACACCAATCAGATTTCCCGCACTCGTTTGAGTGAAATCAGAAGAGATTTCAACCAAACCAACAAGAGTACCACTGCCAACCGATATCTTGCTGGAAGTTCCTATCATGAAAGCGCTTGCAGAGCCGTCTATGCTTGCCGTTACAGTCTGGAAAAACTGCGACTCTAAAGCGGAAACTCCCGGCTTTATTTTGACTCCGCTTGAATCAATAGCAAAGCTAAAATCTTGACTAGAAGCCCCCTCACGAAGTCTGTTAGCAATGCTTGTCTGAGTAAAGCTAAAATCTTGCGTAGAAACGCCCAGAGCCAGCCTCTCCCCAGAAGTTGTCTGGGTAAAGTTGGCGTCCATTAAGGCGGTTCCCTCAAGCACTAAGCCAAAGGTGGCCTGAGAGATCGCACCTTCAGATAATGCCGAGAAACCTAAAGACACTTACTTTACTTCAGCTCGATTGTCAGATTTGTCGCGTTAATACGGAAGATGTCTCCAGAATCAATTGTTTTGCTTGCATCTAGCGCACCGACAAAAAGAAGATTGCCTGACGTAGCGGCGTCCGCAACAAAAACATGAGTGACAGTATATGCAGCAATACCGCTAGAAGCGCTATACTCAATATTGTTTGTATTTGTCACAGTCTGTGCATCAGTTGCGCCAGAGGCTATTGTCCAATTTGCTGCCGTTACTTGTTGGCGAGCATAGTTGGCATCTTCAGTTGTAGTATTAACTTCAGTTACTGTACCTGCTTCTGGATCAGACGCAGCAGTAGCCAAGCCAATATATATGCTATCGCCCGGAGTTGTGAATGACTCCGAGTTGTTCTTAAAGATAAAATCTAGAACAGCATGCTCCAGATATGTGGTTGCTGCGTTTGATGTTGCCATCGTCTTTTACTCCTTAACTTGCTTCTGCTTTGCTCTCTTCGCTCAAAGAAGCAATAAGAGAGTTGGTGAATGCGTTCTGAGCAGCTTGAACTTGATCAAGTTCAAAGCGTAGCCCATTTGCTTTATTTTGACAAAAACGAATCTGTTCGATCATGTATGACTGATTTTCGTCAAAATCTTCTGGTTTGTAATCTTTTCCGTTTATACTAACAATATTTTCCGACATTTTTAAGCCTTCCAGTAAGTGCGCCCAGCAGCAATGACTTCGTTAATGCGAGTGCAGTCTTTGCCTGCTGTCGTCCACCTGTCATCAAGCATATCTGTTTCCAGCTTCATAACGATATTGCCAACAGATTGCTTTTTTTCAACATCCGTAGCGTCTTCCATTTTTAATCCGGCGATTATACTTTCGATCATGTCACACTCATGCAAGATGCGTAAGAAATCACGTTCCAATTCGTTTACAGCCATTTTTAACTTCCTTGTTCCAGTTGTTGTATTCTAGCCTCTAAGGCTTCACATTTAGCGGATAACTCTTGTACCGCTTTAATAAGTATTGGGTAAGTTCTATTCGGAGCAGCTTCCCATTTTTCTGGATCTTCAAATGAAACCATTCTAGTTCTGCTAGTTGAACTAAAATCCATTTCAACTTCTGCTAACTCTTGTGCAATAAAGCCAATATCTTTTGCTGCACCCATAGAGCCGTCACGCCTATTCCAAGTAAATTCGACAGGACGCATTGCATTTATAAAATCTAATCCATATGGTATGTCTTCGATAGCCGTCTTATCACGCTCATCAGACAGACTTGATATTGAGGTTACATTACATCGTAGGCTGCTTATAGAAGCGTTGCCAAGAGTAATTTGATTTGTTGCCGTAGTAGCAGTTGCGTTTGCCCCATTTCCAAGAACGGTGCAGTTTGAACTTCCTGCGTAAGTAGTTCCAGCATCATGTCCTACGCAGGTAGTATTATTTCCAGTAGTTACAGAAGTTCCAGCATTATGTCCTATACAGGTATTATTGTAACCACTGGTTATAGCAGTGCCGGAAAGATGTCCCACGCATGTATTGTCATAACCGCTACTTAAAGCATCCGCAGAGTATGAGCCAATTCCTACGTTGTCGAGGCCAGTGCCGCCATTGTAGCCTGCTCGATAGCCAACAAAAACGCAGTAATCTCCGCCATCCATATCGTAACCAGATAGCAGACCTACAGTTACGCAATAACTACTGCTACTGACTCCACTGAACTGTGATTGATGACCTATGCTTACCGAAGAACTTCCTGCCCTCGCCTGGTAACCAACACACGTTGAGTCAGCCACGCTAGAGGAATGCATGTCAGAAGAATAACCTATGTTAACATTGTCATCACCAGTGGTTAAAGCATCCCCAGCAAAACCACCCACTGCCGTACAGTATATTGAACCTGTCCCTGAGGAGCCAGAGCTATATCCCACAGCAGTTGAATATAGCCCTGGTCCGAGACTAGGGGTTTCCCACCAGCCAATCGCCGTAACCCCAGTTTGAGATGTGCCACCAAAAGCACCATGACCTATAGCTACACATTTAGTTGCTCCATTGCCTGATTCCCCCGCTTTGTAACCTATAAAAGTATTGCCTTCAAGGAGTGATGTGTTATTCATTGATGTGCCAGCATCAGTGCCGATGTACATACTTGAGGTATCAGCGGTCTGGGATGCCTTTGTGATCCTGCTAGCGTCAGAAAAATACAACGCTTCAGCACCCGCATCCCATTTCATTCCTAGAGTAGACCCGGCACCTGTAAAGAATGTGACATCTGCGTCATCGTTCCATTGCATAATATAATTGTTGTCAGAAGACTCTCTCATTATGAAGTTAGTGATGCCCGATCCGGTAGCGGTGAAGTACATATAGGGGCCAGTTGAGTTATCAATTTGAAGCGAGTCTGCCTGAACTCTACCATTGACATCCAGCTTATTTGAAGGCGTAGAATCACCAATGCCTACGTTGCCGCTGGTGTCGATGCTGATACCCCCAGTGCCATTGTTTGTTAATGTGCCGGACAGGTAGAGTTTTTTGAAGCGAAAAGTGCTTATGCCTAAATCAATGAAATTATCAACTATCCCTCCAGACCCATCACCCGGTAGTATTGCATCATAGCCAATGGTTCCAGACAATCCTGCTCTACTGCTATAGTTCACACAAAGTGATGACGCCCGTGCCGCAATACTACCCACAGTGGTGCCGTCTTTGCGAAATTCTTGAATGGTCCCGTCCGAACTATTGCGACCTAGCCCAAGAGCATAGTCTCCATTGGCAACAAAGATGTTTTGTGCGCCGCTTGCGGTAAACTGTGCGCCGGTATTCGAGTAGCCTGTTGCGGTTCGCCCGACCATCACGGTGCCGCTGTCGTTGATGCGCATACGTTCTGTGTTGTTTGTACCTATAGCAAGCTGACTTGAGTTGGTACTATTATGTATCTGGTAAATGAACGAAGCATTGTCTGCGTCACCATAAAAAGTAATGCCGTTGTGACCAAAGTTGCCAGTTCCAGCACTATATCCAGTATCTATCCGCAAGCCGCCATCAATCACACCACCAGAATAAACACCAGTAACTGCTTTGTGTATTTCTAACTTGTCAGCAGGACCACTCGTCCCAATGCCCAAACTCTCCGCACTCGCATCCCAGAAGAACTTTGCGTTTCCAGAGGTGTCGTAGAAGGAGATATCGCCAGTAGCGTGGTCAATAAGCTGTCTTAGAACAATAGAACTTTTTGCGTCATTTATAGTCTCTATTCTGAAGTCACCAACACTTGTTCGTAAACGTGTATTTACATCAGTAGTGTCGCTTTCCATTAAATATATTTCTGGTGAAGCTGACGAAATCTCAACATCACCATCAACAGTCAACCCATCAGCCGTCACAGTGCCAGTTACATCCACACCGCTGCTGTCGATGCGGAGGCGTTCTGTGTTATCGATTTGAAATTCAATCGTTGAGTTTGAGGCTACATTTGCGTCATCTGCGCTAATAACTAAGCGGCTGTCTAAATATCTAAACTCGCCATAATCACCAGAAACTCCAGTCGTGTCAGTTAGTCCAATTCGTACATCATTGTCGTGTAAATCTAGAGTGTACGCAGGACTTACAGTACCCACGCCCAACCGCTCCGCACTTGCATCCCAGAAGAACTTTGCGTTTCCAGAGGTGTCGTAGAAGGAGATGTCGCCGCCATCGTCAACACGCATATACTGGTTGCCTTTGACGTTCACAACAAACCCAGAGTTACTTCCCTCGCTGTTTTTATCAACATTAATTGCTAGATTGCCAATCCCAGACTGACCATCAATTTCGTGGTCAACGCCTGTGTCGCTGTCAGTTAACGTAATATAAGGGTCAGAAGTACTTATTGTCAGCCCATCAGCCGTAACAGCTCCAGTGACATCCACATTTCCACTTGCGTCTTGAAAGACGTACTTTTCAGCAGGAACGGTACAGAAAATAGTTTTGTCGCCAGCCGTCCAGTTAACCGCTGCATCAGAGTTTGTTGACTGCAAAATAGTGGTTCTAGCGAGAGTTGTACCAGAGGCTGTGTATGTGCCGATACCGATCTCAAAATCCGTGCCATCAGTACACGCATAATAAGTGGTATTGCCGTCACCTATTTCGGCAAAAGACTCAAAACCATCTTCCGCACCAGCAAGGGTGTATGTCCCCGTGCCAGTCGTGGCAGTGGTTTCTTTTACTCTGTCTTTAATAAGTAAAGCCATCTAAATACCTTTATGTCCGAGGTCTTTCAGGAAGACCTCTTCTGTAGGCGTCACTGTTTTCTCTAGCTTCAGCCAAATCTTTCAGGCGCTGTATTTCCTGAATAAATCTTTGCTCATACAACTGCATCATATCAGCCTCACCCTTCATATATGTATAAGCCTCCACGAGAGATCCGTAAAGTAGAGCGTTTGGAGCATTGGTGCTTAGCCAAGTGGTGTCTCCATCTGCGCCTGCCGTTATGCTGGCCGGGCGATAATAATAGTGAAGCTCTGCGTCATAATTTTGATCAGGGGTTGGCCCAAATATAAAGTTATTCACATCAAAAACACCATAATATTTTGGTGTTCCGTTTGCATTTACTGAATTGGAATAAGACTGAACAAAATTAACATCCTTAATTAACAAAAAGTCTTTGTAGCCCGCAGATGTTATTTGAACAGAAAATGGAGCCAAATAATCAGTTGGCACTGATAAATATGGATCTCCAGTAGTTAACTGAGCCGATGCGTTTTTGCGAAAAAGCTCAAGATCAACAACGGTAAATATTCTGTCTTCAGCGCCTCTAATAAAAACAGGCAAATTTGTAACAAAAGATGTTTCTGTATAATCAGTAAAATCTTGAATCGCTGTTTTTAATTGTCCGTAAGTAAAGCTCATTTAATTCACCAATGTGACTGGGCCAGCACTGGAAATGCCGCCGCCACCTCTTTTGTCACCCTCTGTGGCAGTTCCAGAACTTGCCACAAATGTGTATCTGTTGATATCAACCACGGTAATTGAGTAGCCGCTAGCATCTTCAATTACAGCAGATGTAAACCCGTCAAATGGATCTACATTTCTGAATCTTACTACATCGCTTGTTGATCGTCCATGAGACGGCTCAAACACAGTAATTGTGGTTGAGCCAGATGATCCTGTTAAAAACGCATTCAAGCCCAAGAGATGTTCAACCTCTGGAGCCACCCTACTATCCGGCCTTGGGTCTCTTAACGCTTCTGCGTCTGGAGGATGTCTTGTGACCTCTAGCTGTGGGTGTTTTGCTTCCCACTCATCTTTTCCAACAAGCAGGCCGTTCCACTCTTTGCGCATATCACGAAGACGATAACGAAAACCAGACCTGTCTGATATTCCGTAAGCGTCTTTGCCGGAAGCGAACCTCGCCATAGCTAAATCCTATAATACTGAAGATTAGGAGTCACATTAAACGAAGCCCTATCCCTGTCTTCTGATTGCGCTCTATCAAACTCCTCATCATAAATGGCTTTCAATACTTGAATGCGATCAGGGGCTTTTTTAATTGCAAGATAATAAGCAAGACCGGCAGCTAGGCACGGATAAAATCTAAATGGCATTTGCATTGTATTGTTATAATCGTCAGCATCATCCATTCTGGTCAAGCAGTCGTAAACAATAATATCAGTACTATTTTCAGGCACAGGCCACAATTTTATTACTGGCGTAACTTGACGATCTATAAAGAACTGAGTTGGTCTAGCCTCTGTTGTTTTGGACGGTATAGATAAATACTCATCTCGACTAACCCTATCCATTGAGTAGTCTGTGCCGCTTCTGCGCAACGATGCTGACAATACATCAATAACATCTGCGCCAAGAGTATAATTTCCGGTTCCCTGAACAAGAGCTAGTGTGCGCTGTTCAATTGTCCACTGGTTTAAGCCACGGTTTGCCCAATCAGCGAGCATCAAGTTTAAAGATCTGCGAGCTGTTTTTAGATCGTACCCTGTACGAACTTCTAAGCCGCAGCGCTCAAAAGCCTCTTCAATGTAATCACTTACATCAAGCTCAAAATTAGTAGACCCTGATACGGCCATTTATTTTTTCCTCTTCAAAGGCTTAACGCGCCTTGGCTTCCCTGCTGGCTGACCTAGACGCTTCTTCTGCGATATTCTACTACGCTTTTCGGCTGCTGTCATCTCTCCGCTTGTTTTCGGGGTCTTAGAAGACACACGCTTGGAGGGGCGACAATATGGAGTACCCCGTTTTTCACCCTTGCTACGCCCACACGCTTTCCCCGTGCGAACATCCTTCCAGTCCTCTTTGAACCATCTCTTGAGAGCCGCTCCTTTTTTAGTCTTTCGTACCGCCATATTTCTTCCATACCTACAAAACAACTGCGAATAAATAAACAAACAAACCAATAGACATAATAACAACACCAGCGACAAGGACTATTTGCTTCATTGTTTCTTCAAATTCTTTAGCCTCTTGTAGCTTTTTTCTACGTTCAGCCGCCGCTGCCTCTTTAGCTTCTTGTATACGTTTAGCTCTTTCAGCAACAATACCTTTCCACGTTCCGTGACCAAATCTCATATCGACTAAAGTAGCTACTTCTTGCAACTTTTCCGCCGCAATT
>Ga0070752_1001285_pt1 | contig 17945 bp, 24 predicted proteins | sample VirMetDEL_Aug_30_FD_77440 | JGI IMG/M metagenome (GOLD analysis project Ga0070752, IMG submission 77440) | Aqueous microbial communities from the Delaware River and Bay under freshwater to marine salinity gradient to study organic matter... | ecosystem: Environmental > Aquatic > Marine > Coastal...
CAGACGCGCATCGCAGCCCTGTAGGTATCCTAGCCCAGCTTTTGGTTGGAAATGAACATCAGCGAGGAACTTAAGTCCGCAGGAACGTATCCGACAGGCCCTTGCTCTGCATGGCCACAAGAAAGGCACCTGACTTTAATGGCGGCTGCCTCCAAAAGACCCGAGCACGCCAAGAAAGTTAATGCGTCTGCTGGCAAGATAGCTGGCGGGCTTCTGAAGACGGCTGGCCAGGCGGTGCTGAACGGGAAAGTCTCAAAGGAGGTTCGAAAGGAGCGTTACGACACCTGTAAATCATGTCCCGCTTTCATTGAAGATTCTAAGCGCTGCAGCGAGTGCGGCTGTTTTATGGAGGCTAAGACATGGATCGGCGGTAATCCCGATGCGTTATGCCCCTTAAAGAAGTGGAGCCGCTGACATGGCACTGCCAGCCGCTAACATGGATGACTGCACCCCGAAGAAGCGGTGTATTTTTGGCCCCAACGAGGGCCAGGCCTATGATGCTCTTGATCCGTGTCAGGGGTCAGGGATTTTTAATTCCTTGACGTGCGACTGCGAAATCCTGTGCGATACACCCGCGACTGCGACCGTATTTTGGAAGGTCAGTTTCGCGACCTATGCTGCTGCATGTGCGCCCGATACCACTCTTTGTTTTGATTTTGGTAACACCCCTTACTCGAGGCAGGTTACTGACTTGGCGCCTGGAGCGGAGATCGTGGTAACTACTCAGGGCACCGGGGTCTTTGGTACCTGCTCTGGCACGGAGAACACTACTGCAGTCATCACGTACCTTGCCTGCGTAGATGGTAGTCCTGCTTTCAGGACCGTCGTTATCGGCGCCCCTGGCTGTAGCGTTAATACGTCCTCGGGTGCTATCGCGACACCCTACGATGTTTCAGTTGTTTACGATTAGGCATACTAACGCCGTAACTTTCAACCAGGCGTGATGCCTGGCGACATACATGGCTGACGAGAACACGACTCCCGAGACGGAAGTCAAAGCTCCGACCCCCGCAGCAGGCGAGGACCTCATGCCTCGTTCTGAAGCAGAGAACCTCCTTAAGGCACTCAAGGCTGAACGCGAAGCTCGCAAGCAGTACGAACGTGACCTGAAGGACACCAAGACCCAGCTCGAGCGCTTTGCCGAGATTAATCCCGACGAGTACACCAAACTGCAGAAGGAAGCTGCCGAAGCTGCTGCACTGCAGGCTAACTTTGGTGCAGCTCAGGAAGCGATCGAAGCTAAGTACTCCGCTCAGGCTCAAGAAGCCGCTAAGGAGGCTGCAGCTGCTAAGGCTGCCCTGCAGGACTACCAGAAGAAGTACGCCCTTGAGAAGGTGTTCTATGCCGCTGGTGGCCGCACGGACGCTGCCGATGGCGTGTCGTTCTTCGACATGATGGCTCAGCAAGTTGGCGGCAGTTTCCGTCAGGAGGCTGATGGCTCCCTGACTGTCGTTGACGCAGCTGGTGATCCTGTCCTAGACAAGGAGTCTGGCAAGCGTATCTCCGCAGAGGACTTCATTGCTAGCTACAGGGTTCACCCGATCTATGGCACCTTCTTCAAGGGCGCCAAGGGTGCTGGAGCTGGTATTGGTTACGGCGGCACCGACGCTAATGGTATGCCATCAGAGGATCTGTCCTCTCTCAGCCGTGAAGAGCTCTTCAAGCGTGCTTTTGGTTGATATACTAGAAGTACGGAGTCTGATGCTTTCGGGGGCCCTTGAGGCCCCTTTTTTCATGAATAGGTAACCTTACAATAGATGATACCCTTAAGGGTCGTTTCGTGATGAGGCGAACTGGACAGGGTGTCCTGAGGCAAGGAGCGCGATGCTCGGCGGCTCAATCACCCAAACCTTTTCACCTTCATCTTTTAAGGATTTTTAACAATGGCACTTACTCTGCTCGAAGCGCAGAAGCACGCTAAGACCCCCGCCGAATTGGCTGTGGTGACTGAGCTTGCTGCTGGTCAGCTCATGTCTGTTCTCCCCTTCCGCTCCATCGAAGGCAACGGCCTGTTCTGGAAGCGTGAGGAGAGCCTGCCCGATGTCGGATTCCGTAACTACAACGGCGCTCTGGCTGAGAGCTATGCTGAAGTCAGCCAGCAGTCCGAGAGCCTGAAGCTCTTCGGTGGCGACATCAAGGTTGACCGCGCTATCGTGGACCTCGAAGGCGCCGAAGCCAAGGCCTACCAGATCCAGGCTCGCGTCCGCGCAATGCGTCTGGCTTGGGAAGCTCTGTTCATCAACGGTGACAGCAACCAGTCTCCCTCCGAGTTCGACGGCCTGGCCGCTCGTATCGGCACCGGCTCCAGCCAGTACTTCCAAAACGGCGGCGGCGCTGGTGAGGCTCTGAGCCTGGGTACCCTCGACGAAGCCATCGACAACGTGGACGCACAAGGCGGCCGCAAGTACCTGGTGATGTCGAAGTCTGCTCGTCGCGCCCTGAGCCGTCAAGCACGCACCAACACCCAGATCGAGATCTCCCGTAACGAGTTCGGTTACCAGCAAATGATCTACGCTGGCCTGCCCGTGCTCGAGCTGGACCGCGACCACAAGAACGTGGCTATCCTCGACAGCGACGTGACCAGTCAGGACGCTTATGTCGTCTCCTTCGGCAACGACCACCTCACCGGCATTCAGAACGGTGGCGTGAACGTGCGTGAACTGGGTGAGTCCTTCGACCAGCCTCAGCTCATCACCCGTGTTGAGTGGTACTGTGGCCTGGCCCTGATCAACGGCCGCGCTGCTGCTCGTATCGCTGACTTCAACGCTAACCTCGATCCTTCCTGATCTATCAGGTTGATCCTTCAGGGGCTCCTTTCGAGGGGCCCTTTTTTAATGCTCGGAAGTCTATACTGTTGACTAGCCCCTCCTATTATGGCTGCTCGTTCTGAGGGGATCTTCCCCCGTGAAGGTTTTAACCTTGACAACGCTTTTGAAGTTACGGCTTCCGCCGAACAGGCGCCTGTTTCCCTGAACACGATCCGCACCCTGCGAGTGATCGTTGTTGGCCTGACGGAAACCGCTCCTACTGGCGACTACACCGCTGCTACTCTGACCTACCAGATTGGTGGTGACGTTTTTGCTGTTGATCCCGCTCAGGTGGATCCCAACGGCGTCTACATCGCACATCATCGCGGCTATGGCCGTGCCACCAATGTTATCCAGTACACCGTGACTGCTTCTACTGGCACAACAGGCACCCCTGGCGACGTTACCTTCGATGGCATGTTCATCGAGCTGTGTGACGGCGTTGCCCGCTGATCGGTACTCTAAGTTATCGAGCCTCGCGTTGGTCGGGCTCAACCCTAACCCCTACTTTCTAGGTATTTCAAATGGCTGCACGTTCTACTGGAATGTTCCCTCGCGAAGGTTTTAACCTTGACGCTGAGTGCGAAATCACCGTGACCCCTACCGCCGCTGCTACCACCCTGGCTCACGCTAAGACCATCCGCGTGATCTGTGTGGCTCTGGTCGGTGGCGACGCTACCGTGACTCTGGGCGGCGAGACCCTGGTTCTCCAGGCTGCCGACGCTGATCCCAACGGCGTGGTGATCGGCCACATCCGTGGCGCTCTCTGCAACGCTGACAACAACGTCTCCTACGCCCTGTCTGCTGGCACCGTGGGCGGCGTGTTCTACGAGCTGGTTGACGGCCCCCGTCGCTGATCTCATTAGACCCAACTAAATACTCAAGAGCCCCGCAAGGGGCTTTTTAATGGCGGAAGACTAAGAGGTACCCTTGCAAGGAACATTCCATGGCTGACCGTATTTACGGCATTCAGCAAGGCCAGCCCGCCGACGTTGCAGACTTCTTTAGGTCTCGCAACCGAGTAACGGACCTGCCTCTTGTTGAACATATCTATGAGGTCGCGACCCTCAAGAACAACGCGACCAAGCCCCGCGCAACCGACGGCTACGACCTTATCTTTGGCGACGAAGTTGAGCAGTATGTGGACAACCTGGCCGACGGGCGCCAGCGCGTTTACAGCAAAATCCATCTCTATGTCGTCGGTCATGGCACTGTTGCGGGCTTTGACACGAACGTTGGTCTCGAAAAACTAGCAGCAGCCGGTTATACCGAAGTAGACAATCTTGCCTCTGGAACGGACAAGGCAACCCTCCTCCTGCTGACTGGCGAAGCTGACAACGGCCAGTACGACGACCTCGATAACTGGATTCACTTCACCCTCAAGGCTGGCGGCCCTCGATACATCGGTCAACCCGAGTCAATCGTTGATGCTCCCTCTGGCGCTGACTACATTCGCCGCGACGGCGAGTGGACCGCACTTGACCTGAGTCCCTACGACACCATCTCCAGTGTCGACAGCAAGATCGCAGCCGCTGTGGGTTCTACCTTCACTGGCCGTCAGATCCTGACCACCTCGGACGCCAACGTCTTCGCCGACGGCGAGCACGCTACCGCCGATCCCAGTGGGACCTCTGGCTGGTACTACAGGAACGAGCCTGGTCGTAAGATCAACTGGTACTTCTACAGTGGCGGCGAAGACACCGACACCCTGGGCGCTTTCCAGTCGGCAACCGTCGACGAAGAGGGCGGCTTCTACATGGTGGTCGATGCCCGCAACACTACCTCCTGGCCGTACCTGGCTCTGTACACCGCTCGTCAGAACGACGGCAGCGACGCATCCTGGTATCGCTCTCGCCTGACCTATGGTCCTGGTGGAAGCTTCGGCAACAAGCTGAGCTCTGGCCTCCACATCCTGGTCACCTCCAACTTCAACGCTGCTCGCCTGGCAACTCTGCAGGGCAAGTATCCGACCGCTGCGACCACGACTCTCAGCATTGAGTCCTTCTCTTCTGCTGGTCCTCAGGGCGCCAACGAGGCGTTGTGGCTGATGGCCATCTCTTCTTCTTCGGGTCTACCCGAGGGTCAAGAGGAGTTCGTGCTTCGCGAGTCTGGCATTGCCTTCGGTGGCAAGGTTCGCACCATCCAGTATGTGGCCAACCCCGCCCAGCCTCCTGCCTACACTACCTACTACCGTGGTGCTTTTGCTGGCAGCGCCAACTTCCCCGCGACCGGTCACCTCGATGAGTGGCTGATCGAGACCGTCGAAGACAAGATGTACGTCTGGGACGTCGAAGGTGGTACCTGGGTCAAGACCGGGACCGAGGCCGTGGCTCCTACCGCTGCCGTTAACGACTATCCCTACCAGTACGTTTACAGCTCCATTGATGGATCTGGCTACGGCTTCGAGAACGCTTATCCCGAAGGCAACTGGATCAACACTCCTGACGGCAAGCTGCAGTCCACTGGTGGCACTAGCGACATCCTGTCCCGCCAGGTTAAATTCGCTACCCTGAAGACTCCTGGTGACGAAGTCACTTTCCAGTGCTCCAACAACACCAGCGCCTTCTACCGTTACGGTTTCTTTGGTCTGGTTCCTGGCACTGACAACTCTGCCCTTTCCTGGAAGGTTGCAGGTCAGCCCAGCAGCGGCGTCTCCTGGATGGTTAGCGATCCCGCTGACTACGCTCTGATCGAGTTCCAGATGTCCTACATGGAGCCCTACTTCGGTGGCACCACCTACGGATACAATCTGGCTGATCGCCGCAACTCTACTGGTATCGGCTACACCGGCAATGCGGGCGAGCTGCCTATCACCTTCCGTGTTGCAGACGACTATCGCATCGAGATCTTCATCGACGGACACTACCACGTTCGTACCGAGGTCGTTCCCGCCTCGGGCGTTGATCTGTACTTCCACCAGTACGGTCAAACCGGTCGTATCCTGGATCAGCCTACCGGATCTGGCTCTAACATTCAGGGCGGTACCGCACCTACTGCCTCTGGCGCTCACTACTACATGAGCGACGCGGCTCCTAGCCGTGTTGAGGCAACCATCCTGTCCTCGGGTGGCGGCTACTGGCTGTACTCTGATACTCAGGCTTCTGGTGTCGGGTACAACATCGAGCTGACCGATGCCGAGGCTTCTGCTGCTCGCTACGTCCGCGCCTTCCAGGACTTCACCGGCGCAACCCTGGGCGAGCGTGTTGCTGCAATGCGTCCCGTGATTGCGATGGACGCTCTTCAGCTAGCTCACGCCGAGGAAGATGCTCGTGGTTACTTCCACAGCCTTGACCTTACCGTTGAGCAGATTCAGCAGAAGATGGGCCTGTTCGCCGACGCTCTGGTCGCTTCACGCGCTGGCTCTGTCGAGGTAACACTCGAGGAGGTCAACGAGCTTCTGGCCGCGGCTCCCACCAGCACCGCTCAGACCCTTGTTTACGACGGCACCTATGCTGGCTCCGAGTCCGCCGCCATCGATCCCTCTAGCGCCTTCTCTACCGTTCTCGGTATTGAGCGCTTTAGCATCAGCGACACCACTATGACGCTGTACTTCGACGGCACTCACCACACCAGCGCCTTTGCTTACACCACCACTGGCTTTACAGTGGCAGGCGGTGGTAACCAGGACGGTTCCTACACCTTCACCGCTCCTGTGGCAACTGCAACCACCCTGCAGTATGACCTGGCAGCCGCTGGCGTTGCCAACCCCAGCAACCTGGTGAACCAGTTCATCTCTGGCAGCCACCCGCTGGACCTGACCTTTACCGGACCAGGTGTTGCGCCTGTCGCCGTTTCCGGCGAGCTGGAGCTGACCCAGCACATGCAAGGAGAACTGGAGGATCACCTCAAAAAGTTCCCTCGCTGATACATACCCACTAATCGGTAGTCTAAGGGGTCAACACGACCCCTTTTTTCATGGCACACCTTGAGAAAATGCCGACGTACTTCGTCAAGGGCGACAAGCGTAAGGCTGCGTATTACACCATCCAGGCTCGTGAGCTGATTGCTCGTGGCTATGTACAGGAAGGTGCAGAGAAGCCCCAGAAGATCAAGGCCCATGAAGCCAAGCCCGTGCCCGAAGTGGTTGTCGAGGCTGGCGCCGATGCCTTCGAGATGGAAACCAAGCTGGAAGTCGAAGAGGAGAACCTCGAGGACATGACCAAGGCTGAGCTGCTTGACTACGCCATGGAGCGTGGTCACGACCTCAAGAATGCTTTGCCTAAAGCTGAAATCCTCGCAGCTTGCAAGGAGATCCAGGAGCAAGTCTGATGTCCGACTTCTATGTGGAGTACAGCTCTGGACCCCGTTATATCGACGGGGTCAACATTGACGCCGATGCTAACGCTGGCTTCCCCAGCAAGCAGGTCGAGCGGGACATTGACGAGCCTGTCACCGGGCTTGACGGCAAAGGCTACGAGCCTGGGCAGAAGAACAAAGACGGTTCAGACCTATGAGTAAGTGCGATCGCCCATTAGCAGCACCCGCTTGCGTCACCTACCCAAGGACTAAGCGGCATGTCAGGATCAGCCTGGCCCTGTTTGCCGTGACGAACTTCTGCATGGGCGTGGCATTCTTTATGTTTCTTTTATGCAGTAGTAGCCCCCACCACCGCTTGCATCTTGAACTTTTATTTACCAACCCGTCCGCGCTGTTCGACCACGAGCATCCTGGAACGCATTACGATATGGCAGACTAAAACTGGATGATACCATTCCTATGCCCGAGTACTTAGTTGGTATTTTAGTGTCGGCCGCCGTAGGGTGGGGTGGTTTTACGTGGAAAAGAGCTGAAGACGCCTTGCTGGCCGCCCGACAAGCGGCTGACCAGGTTGACCGAGTAGAACTCAAGATGGCGGAGGAGTACCTGACCAAGAAGGATTTTGAGTTATATATGGACAGACTGTTTGATACGCTGGCCGAGATGAAGGCAGCCGTGAAATACGTGTCTGATCGCGTCGACTACCACGTCGGAGAGCAGGCCAATGAAACAAGGGGGCTAAGGCAGGAGGTAAGCAAGCTCCGCCAAGACCACCGCAACAACCCCTACGGACTCTGATCATGGCAGCCAAATCGAAGTCAGCACGTTATTACGCCAGCAACCCTGAAGCTCGGAAGAAGAAGAATGCCTATAACACTAGATACCACTCTACCGCTAAGCGCCGCAAGTACCGCGCTGATCTGGCCAAGGCCCGTCGCAAGCGTGGCATCATGAGTAAAGGTGGTGGTGACATGAGCCACACTAAATCTGGTCGATTAGTCAGAGAGTCTGCCTCTAAAAACAGAGCAAGGAACGGTTCTAATGGCAAATCAACCAAGAAATAAAGGGAAGTGGGTACCAGCCCTGCTGGCCCTCCTCCTGACATCCCACCTGGCATTCCTTGGCTTCAAGGATAACAGCGACTCAGCTGCTCAGGACTTCCAGCAAGCTGCGGAAACCTACGTTACGGTCCTGCTGGCACTGCTAGCACCCTCACCCATGCAGTAATCATGGCATCTAAAAAGCCCAACCTATTTGATAACATCCGCAAGCGCAAGGCTGCTGGCAAAAAACCACGCAAGCCAGGTCAGAAGGGTGCTCCATCTGCTAAGCAGTGGAACAAGGCTCGCCGTGAGGCTGCCGCTAAAGCAAAAGCTCGCCGAGGTAAAAAGTAATGGCCCCCAAGAAACCGTCCAAGAAAGATCCACGCCTGACCAAGAACGGTCTGTCTGGCTACAACAAGCCAAAGCGCACGCCTGGCCACCCCACCAAGAGCCACGTTGTGCTGGCCAAGGAAGGTGGCAAGACTAAGCTGATCCGCTTTGGCGAACAGGGAGCCAAGACCGCTGGCAAGCCCAAGAAGGGCGAATCTTCTGCCATGAAGAAAAAGCGCGACAGCTTCAAGGCTCGTCACGCTAAGAACATTGCTAAAGGTAAGATGTCTGCAGCCTACTGGGCCAATCGGGAGAAGTGGTGATGCCTTTGCCCCTCTCAACCGCCCAGCAGACTGCGGGAAAGCGTAGCAAGCGCAAGGCAAAGAAAAATGCCTCCTACAAGAAGGGTCGACCAGCTACGGTGCTTAAGGGCCGACGGAAAAAGAAGTGATTCTGCTACGATGGTGAAGAGGGCTCCGGCGATGAGGTGCCCTCTCTCCAGACACAGATAGGATCCGATAAAACCGAAGTTGGCAACGTGGCGCAACTCGTCGCGGATGTCAGTCTTGTACTTTGCCATGGCTACATTATATCACGCCCAGGGCCAGGCTAGATCCACGTCGCCGCGCCAGGCGTCCTCGGATACGGGGATCTCTTTTGCGTAGGTACTGAATACCTCAAACATTGTCTCAGTAGCCAAGCCGCATTGCTTGGCGGCGTTGGGCACGTTGCTCTTCCCACAGAAGAGGAGGTCACATGCTTGCTTCGTCGTCAGTTTCATTCCAGGGCGCTGAGAGTCTCATCTCGCCGCCGAGCGGTGTCTCGCCTTCAAGGGTTTCCGTGAAGATCGGCTCGTCGACTCCAGAGGGTTCCAAAAGCTCTTCGATCTGGCGGTCAACGTCCTGCATCGTCAGACAGGTCTTGTAGTCCACCCAGAAGTTGAACCAGTTGTCATGTACCATGTTCAGCCACTTGTTGTCCTGATACACGCCGTGGTCCCAGAGGATGCGGATGATCTCGACGACAAATCCCTGAAAGGTGAAGCAAGTAGACATAAAAAAGGGGCCCGAAAGCCCCTTAGTCTTCCTTGGCTAGGTGATCACTTCTTTTCAGGCTTCGGGAAGACGGTCATCAGCGCCTCGAGGATAGCCTGAATCAGGCCATTCGACTTGATCGGCAGGTAAGGCATGATCTCGGAAGCGATGAACAGCACAAGGCCGATGATAACAGTTGTTTCCATGATGGAATAGTCTAGACTGCCATATATTACCTATCGGCAAACTAGCCTAGCGTCATTAGTGGTATGATTCTCAGCAGTGCCGACATTCTAGGGATTCTCGGCGGCAACGAGATCATCCGCCTATCTGCAAAGCTTAGTATTGTCGACGGCAAGCCTGCTCTGTCCGGCCGTGAAGGGATCTATATCTACGTTAACCGCTTCCCGACTCTGCAGGAGTTCGAGGCGACCTGGCAGATCTGGATCGAGTCCGACGAAGAAGACGATCTGATTATCGCCGAGTTACAGCGCCTGCTTCCTCGCGTGCAGGTGACTCGCGGCCTGATGACGACGGTTTCTACGACTGAGTTTCGCTCAGAGAGCACTCAGGCGGCCCCAGAGGCCTCTGAAGCTAAAACGGCACAAGTAGACCTGACACAGTACGAAGAGCGCTTCCAGAGCCTTGTAGAGGACGTACAGGACAGAATGCTGCTCGTGACCAGCGGCAGGGCTGGGAAAGACGGCCAAGACGGTCGTGACGGCGTTGATGGTCGCGATGGCAAGGACCTGGTGGCCACTGATGCCGAATTGTTCGACCTAAAAGACGTCGACCAGTCAATCCTGCCCGTGGAAAAGGGTCAGGTTCTCACCTGGGATGGCGCCAAGTGGACAAACCTGTTTCTCCGTCAGACCATGTCCGCTGGCGGGTCTGCTGTTAGCGCTACTGGTGGCGGCAGTACTGGCGTGGGTTCAACCATTGGCTGGACCTACCATCCCCATGATCACACCGAAGAACCCAATAGCGGCCACTTCCATACCGATTCTGCTGACGGTGAGCTTGTTACCGTTTTTCATGTCAGCAACGAAACCAGCAGAGGCAATGATGTCGAGGTCCTGCTGCGCGACCTGCTGACTCAGGGCTACGACCGTATCTATGTTGCTCTTGGCGAGGACCTATCTCAGGCGCACCTGTACAGCATCACGAGCTACACGGAGACCGTTGGCGGCTTCGAGATCAATGTTACCCATGTAGAGACGGCTGGCCTAGAGCCCGATTACCAGAATGCCAAGCTCTACGAGTTCCTGTTCACCAGGTCGGCGCCAGATCCTGGCAGTGTTGACAATGTTACGATCGTCTCAGAGACGACTCCTACTCTTCGAGACAACGGTGATGCACTGATTCAAGGCGATAGCTGGTATTTACCATCTACCGACCAACTCTATCTATACATTGACGGCGCCTGGGAGGAGATCAAGGTCAACGAGGGAGCTAGCGGCGGCGTTGCTTCTGGCTTCTGGAAGTTCAATGACCCTGAAACCGAAGGCTATGACGATGGCAAGTTCCGCGTCAACAGCCACCAGAACAAGACCGACTGGTCTTTGACAACTGAACTCTACGTTGGCTACAAGACTGACGACGGGGCGAATGTCAAGAACATTCTGCTCAACCTGGTCAAGCCAGACCAGTATGTCTACATTCAGCGCAAGGATCGCACCGATGCTTGGGTGATCCTGCTGGTCGAGGCGGTGCCCGTGGACGCTGACACAAAGGGCTGCCGCATCGCAGTGTCCTTCGTTAGCCAGGGAACTGCTGTTGCGGATATCACTAAGGACAAGCTGTGCGACCTCAGCTTCATGGTCGTCTCAGGAGGTGGTGGCGGTGGTGGAGCTACCACGCTGGCAGAACTTAGCGACACGAACACCGTCGGAGCAGCAGACGCCGATTTGCTTGTCTATCGTTCGGGTATCTGGACTGCCGAAACACCTGCGAGCACCTGCGACTACACCGTCTCTGACGGTGGTGACTTTGACTCAGGCACAGCGCAAGAAACTGGTTGCGACGGTATCGGCATTGTCGGCGTGGTCGAGCTGGATGATCTGTCCGACGTAGACCTGACTACGACCAGCCCTGCTGATAACGATCTCCTCGTCTACGATCAAGCCTCCGGCAACTGGCTGCCAACGCCGAACACGGTCAGAAACCTAGGTGACTTCGACGGTACCAACTTTGAAGAAGGCGCCACCATCGTCTGGGATGCGGTTGCTCAGATCTTCAAGCAGGCTCAGCATGGCGCAGACGGGATCACTTCAGCGGCCTACAAGTACAAGAACACTCTGACGGGCGATCCTTCCAATGGTCACATCGCTCTAGATAACGCTGACCCCACCCTCGCTACCGAGATCCGAGTTCATAAGACCACAACTAACAATGTCGACCTTTCTGCTGTGTTCAGCATGGGTCTAGGCTTGGCTCAGGGCTTGTATATTCAGCGAAAAGATGACGCCTCCGAAGCTCACGCCTATCGGACCACGGGTCAAGCGGTTGACCAGGGTAACTACATCGCAGTCCCAATCGAGCATGTGGGCGGTACGGGGACGTTCACCAACAATAAAACCATGGTGATCGGGGTTTACGCCAGGTCCGAGGCTCACAAGATCAGCCCAGTGACCGCTCCTGCATCATCGACAGCCGTCGGTACTGCGGGTGAGGTCAGGTACGACGCCAACTATTTCTACATCTGCATCGCGGACAATAGCTGGAAGAGGTTCACTCTGGAAACCTGGTAATCGGCAGACTAACCTAGCGCTCCAGACGGCATGCCTACCCCTACTTCACGCAGTAAAATCCTGCCCGCAAGGGGGTCGAAGGCTAACCTTGATGCAGCCTTGACTGCTGGCGACCTACTGGAAGGCGAGCTTTGTTATGCAAAAGACGAAGACGCGCTTTATCAGGTTGAAGGGGGCGTCTTAGTAAAAGCTGGTGGCGGCCTGCAGCCAGGCGACAACGTCAGCGAGCTTGTGAATGACGCTGGGTACATCACTGACGCAGGCGTTACTTCGATCATCGCTGGCGACAATATCGCAATCAGTCCCGTCGGCGGCACTGGAGCTGTTACCATTAACGCTACCATGCCAGTCGGCGGCGGCACTCTTGATGGCGGCAACTTCAATACTGGCGCTGACACTGCGGATGGCACGGCTCAGCTCGATGGCGGATTATTCACCTAAAGGAATACTAGACAGATTAAAGGACAGCCATGCCAGCACCCTCTGTACGCTACAAGATCCTTCCTGCACGCGGCGACATTTCTGCGCTGAATGCTGCGGTAGCTGCGATTGACGAGGGTGAGCTTTGCTATGCGCTGGACGAAGATAAGCTGTATGTCAAGAAGAACGGATCCCTGCTTGCTGTAAGCAGTGAGGCTCCCGTCAACTCCGTCGCTGGCAAAACGGGTGACGTGACGCTGGTCAAGGCCGATATCACTGACTTTAGCGATGCCGACTATGCTACCGCTGCACAGGGCGCTCTTGCCGACACTGCCCTGCAGAGTGGCGACAACATTAGTGAGCTGGTCAATGACGCTGGCTATATCACCGAGATCCCTGGCAGTCTCTTCACTGGTCGCTACAGGTACGAGAGCAACACCACCCTCACCCCTCCCGCTGCGGTTGTAAGGTTCAACTCCACCACATACGCCAGTGTTACCCAGATCGCATTCAGCAAGATCGACAGGGAGGGGCGAGACACGAGCGAGTTCCTGAACGACATTGTTCAGCCTGGATTCACTGTCTACTTCGAGCAGCAGAACGACCCGACCCGCTCGGTGATGTTCGAGATCACCTCCTTTGACAGCAACAATGCTGGCAACGTGATCTGGAACGTAGCCTTGGTGTCAGAGACGGGTGTAGCGCTCCAGAACAACAACGACGCGGTGACTCAATTCGAGTCTCCACCAGTTGTCGGCCTGCAGCCTGGCGACAATGTGAGCGAGCTGACCAACGACGCGGGCTACATTACTGACGCTGGTGTTACCCAGATCATCGCAGGCACCAATGTCACCATTGACCCAGTCGGCGGCACTGGCGCGGTAACGATCAACGCTACTGGCGCCGGCGGCGGCATCCCCGAAGCTCCCATTGACGGCAACCAGTATGCTCGCCAGAATGCTGGATGGAGCGTAGTTCAGGCTGGAGAAGGTGGTACCACGATTGAATACAGCGGTGCTGCGGCTTGGGGCAGTATTGCACAAAGCGGACAACTTTCATCAGGCTTGAACTGCACTACTGCAGTCAGCTCTGACGGCTTCGGCTTTGATGTAACCTTCAACACGCCGATGCCTGATGCTAATTACTCCATTACGGCATGTGCAGCTTGGAGGGCGAATACTGTTAGCGATGTTCAATATACGAACGTCACTGCTAATGGATTTCGCTTATATGTGCTAAATCAATCTGGTACTGCACAACTGGCTGAGGTACGTTTCGCCGTTCACGCCCTGAATGCTCTGCCTCCACAGGGTGGAACAGGTGCTGATTCTTGGGTTGAATTTGACGGTACATCAGCAATTGGAACAGACTGCACTATCCGAGCAAGCTTTAACGTTAGCAGGGTCGAACATACTGGGACAGGTACATATACGATTCATTTTACGAATCCTATGCCAACGTCTAACTATGCGACGTTCAACAGTGCAAACGTAAATGTAAATACCAACAATGTTGGTGTTGTATCACCTGCTGGAGTCGTTAACACCACTACTAGCTATAAAATTCAATGTGCAAGTGGTGAAACTAGCACTGCTTTTGATTGTGCGTTTGTTAGCTCAATGGTGCATTGCACTAATGCCCAACTGCCCGACACGGTAACTCAGGAGCAGATTGAAGCTGCTATCAACAATCCTGGCGCAAGCGCTTGGGTGCTAGGTAATGGTGATGGGACAACTCAGTCTAGCCTCAACATTGCAAGTGTTACACGAACAGGTTTAGGCCTATATGACGTAGCGTTCGCTACGCCTATGCCAAGTGCTGACTACAGCGTTCAGTGTACTGTTGCGGAAGACACGTTCAGCGTTGTTGCGTATAACACTGCGAGAACGGCCAATGGCTTTTCTATTAAAATTGCCAACTCAAATGATCAACGCTTTGACCTCGACTTCTCTGCTGTTGTCCACGCCACTAATGCCCTACCCCCCAAAGGTGGAACAGGTGCTGACTCTTGGGCTGATACTGCTGTTGATGGTACGCTCCAAGCAGGCTTTAACATTGCTTCAGTAACTAAGGGTGGTACTGGTATCTACGATTACGTCTTTACGAATCCCATGCCAACTGCTAACTACGCAGTGGTGACAAGTATCAACGACAATACCTTTGCTACTTCTAAGACACTTAACAGGACAACCACTGGCTTCAGGATTTATATTACTTTCCCAAATGCGTCGTTTACAAATACCCCTATCGACTACGCCCATTCAGTAGTTGTCCACGCCACTAACGCTCAGCTACCTGACACGGTAACCCAAGAGCAGATTGAAGCTGCTATCAATAATCCTGGTTTAAGTGCTTGGGGTCTTGTTGCCCAAACAACCGTCAATGGTCCTTGTCAGGTCAATGGTTCGTTGAACGTTGCTTCTGTAACTAGAACGAGTCTGGGCTTATACGATGTTGTGTTTCAGAACCCAATGCCGAGTGCAAATTATGCAGTCGTTGGGTCATCATTTGGTGCTAACACCTTTACATTCTCTCCCTACAACCAATCAGCAACAGGATTTAGCGTTCAACTTTCTGTAGACACTGGGCTAAACGATCAGGCTTTCTCCTTTCATGTAGCTGCCACCAATGCCCTACCTCCACGTGGTGGAACAGGTGCTGATGCTTGGATGTCATGTAAGGCTGGTGGGACAGTTGAATCTAGCTTTAACATTGCTTCAGTAACTAAATCTGCAACTGGTAAATACGATCTGGTATTCACAACCCCAATGCCGACTGCAGACTATGCAATCGTCACCGCTGCCGGTAACGGTAGTTCTGCGTCTATATTTGTCCTTAGCAAGACCACTACTGGGTGTCAGATTGGTCTCTATAGCGACATCACCCAGACGTATGTGGACACGGACTTTAATGTCGTCGTCCACGCCACTAACGCTCAGCTGCCTGATACGGTAACCCAAGAGCAGATTGACAATGTTCTTTCTGGGACGTTTACTGGCTCAATCAACCTGGGGGCGGTCTCTGTCTATACCGACAACACAGCTGCCAAGGCTGGCGGTTTGGTTGATGGTGACGTGTATCGAAAGGCCGACGGTACCCTGATGATCGTCTTTACCTGATCGGAACACTAGCCCAGTCTCCACTGGGCAATGTCTAACCCATCTTTCTGGCAAGAGTTCTACGATTATGGGAAGGCGGCTGGTGCCAAATTCCCTGAACTCGTCGCAGCCCAGGCTGCGCTTGAGTCTGGCTGGGGTGAGCACTTGTCTGGCAAGAATAACTACTTCGGTATCAAGGGCTCTCCTGGTACCGTCGTAACTACCCAGGAGTGGAACGGCAGTCGCTACATCACGATCAAAGATGAGTTCAAGGATTTTGACTCGCCACTTGACTGCGTGCGGCACCTTGTAACCCAGTGGTACAAGGACTACCGAGGCTATCAAGGCGTGAACCGTGCCGACACCCGCGAAGAGGCGGCTGAGTTACTGAAGCAAGAAGGCTACGCGACTGACCCTGTCTACCCAGAGCTCCTGATCAACCTAATGAACGACAATCAAGCGAAAGTGGAGAGCGACTACTTCCTGGAGAAGGCCGCGGCCTACTATACCGCTGAGCCCCATCAGACGGCTGCCTGGCGTGAGCTGGAGCACCTGCTGGACGGAGATGTGCTGGAGGCGTTCAAAAAGGCATATAGAGGTATGAGGGAGGAAGCACCTGTTGCCAAGCCTGAGGTCGACGAGGTCCTAGATGTCCCATACTTTTACCAGCTGGACAGCAGGACTGGTCACGGAGAGAGGATGTGCTTCTCCAGTTCGATGGCGATGGCGCTGGACTATCTTAAGCCAGAGGTGATCGACGGAGACGATGACTGGTACCTGGATGTCGTGCTTTACTTTGGGGACACGACCTCCACTACCGCCCAAGTCAAAGCCGCTCGCTCCCTGGGGCTTGATGCCAGCTTCCACATGGATGGCCGACAGAGGGACCTCGAAGAACTGCTAGACGGAGGGACACCAGTGCCGATCGGGGTTCTGCATAAAGGTCACGTTGACAGACCTACGGGAGGTGGTCATTGGATTTGCCTGGTGGGTCACAATGAGGCCGAATTCATTGTTCATGACCCGTTTGGTCGAATGGATCTAGTTAATGGCGGCTATGTTACTACGGGCCCCAATGATGGTAATTTTGTGCGCTACAGCAAGAAGAACCTCATGAAGCGCTGGCTGATTGCCAGTGACCATGATGGCTGGTACATGCGTATTGCTTAGTTTTAGGTACCCTTGCAAGGAATCAATAATCCGATGCAAGCTGTTCTTTCATGGTTACCCGGCTACTACTTTGACGGCCACTCTCTGAAGTCGACGGGGGCGGCGATCCGCCCCACCATGCACGTCAACCCAGAGAATGGGGAGGTCAGATACTACGTGCGCCCCATCTTTACCCACGGTGCCACAGTGGGAATGTTCGTCAGGCACCAAGGGATCGTGGACGCGCTGAAAGCGGGGAGAATCTAGACGCTCTTCCAGATCTTCCTCTTGCGAATGTTGCGAATAGTAGTAGTGCTTACCCCGTAAGCTCTGGAAAGAGACGCATGCGTTTCGCTGGAGGCTCGGATTAGCAGCACCTTTTCTGCCGTCAGCTTGGAGTCATAATGAGCCTCCCCCAATCCGAACCCGCAGACCTGCCTGCCCTTGTTGACCATGTCAGTCGAGTTCTCGCTGAGAGTGCCCACGCTTAGATGGTCGATGTTCACGCAGCCTGGGTTGTCGCACTTGTGCATCACCACCTGCGTTTTCTCCAACACCACGTCACTGAGCCTCTGGTAGATCCACCTGCTCGCCGTGTGCATCCTCCCGTCACACCAGAATTTGCCGTAGCTATCGCCCTTCCTGGTACCGGTCCATTCAAGGCAGCCATTAGTGGCCCGAGATGTTTTGGCGTAAAAGCGGGAAAGGTCTTTGTCCATAGCCCCATCATACCATAAAGAAAAGGGCAGAGGCGTGAACCCCTGCCCTTGTCAACCCACCGATAAGCCAACCATGACTCCCCTTCAGTATACCAGGTCAGTCGCCATCCTCGAACCAGGCATCAAACTCAAGGCCGTCGATCGACTCCACGACAGACTTCATGTGCTGTTCGACAGACTGCTCATCCCAGCCGATGTCTAACAGCAGGGCAGTACCGATGGCCTCAATAGCCTCGGTGTGGTGATCCGTCCAGTCACCGGTCTCTTGGGCGTGGTCGCGAACCTTGTAGGATGACTCAAGCAGTTTAAGCTCCATTGACTGCACTTTGAGTTCAGCG
>Ga0070752_1001287_pt1 | contig 17929 bp, 17 predicted proteins | sample VirMetDEL_Aug_30_FD_77440 | JGI IMG/M metagenome (GOLD analysis project Ga0070752, IMG submission 77440) | Aqueous microbial communities from the Delaware River and Bay under freshwater to marine salinity gradient to study organic matter... | ecosystem: Environmental > Aquatic > Marine > Coastal...
CAACAGCCAGACCCTGTGGGTCATCGCCGTGTCCCTGGCGCTGATCATCGGCCTGTTCCTGTTCTTCGAACGCAGCCTGTACGGCAAGGCCCTGCGCGCCACCGCGGTGAACCGCATGGGTGCACGCCTGATGGGCATCTCGCCGACCCTGGCGGGCAAGGCCACCTTCGCCCTGGCCACGTTCATCGGCGCGCTGTCGGGCATTCTCATCGCGCCCATCACCACCCTGTACTTCGACTCCGGCTTCGTCATCAGCCTCAAGGGCTTCGTCGGCGCCATCATCGGCGGCCTGGTCAGTTACCCGGTGGCGGCCCTGGGCGCGCTCGCCGTGGGCCTGATCGAAGCCTTCTCGATGTTCTGGGCCAGCACCTACAAGGAGATCATCGTCTTCACCCTGATCATCCCCTTCCTGCTCTGGCGCTCCCTCACCAGCCGTCATGTGGAGGACGATGAATGAAACCGCGCTACCTGATCCTCGCCCTGGTCGCCGTGCTGGCCGTGGCGCCAGCGGTGCTGCCGCCCTACTACGTCACCCTGCTCAACTACATCGGCCTGTACACCCTGGTGGTGCTCGGCCTGGTGCTGCTCACCGGCGTCGGCGGCATGACCAGCTTCGGCCAGGCCGCCTTCGTCGGCCTCGGCGCCTACACCAGCGCCTACCTGACCACCGTGCAGGACCTGCCAACCTGGCTGGCCTGGGCCAGCGCCTCGCCCTGGCTGACCCTGCTGGTCGGCCTGGCCCTGACCGCCTTCGTGGCGCTGGTACTCGGCGCGCTGACGCTGAAGCTGTCCGGCCATTACCTGCCGCTGGGCACCATCGCCTGGGGCCTGTCGCTGTACTACCTGTTCGGCACCCTGGAGTCGCTCGGCGGCCACACCGGCGTCAGCGGCCTGCCGAGCATCTCCCTGTTCGGCTGGGCCTTGGACAAGGGCGAGAAGATCTATTACCTGATCTGGGCCATCCTGCTGTGCGCCATGCTGCTGACCCAGAACCTCCTCGAATCGCGTGAGGGCCGGGCCATCCGCGCGCTCAAGGGCGGCCAGCTGATGGCCGAGTCGATGGGCGTGAACACCTTCCGCGCCAAAATGGTGATCTTCCTCATCTCGGCGCTGTTCGCCGCCCTCTCCGGTTGGCTCTACGCGCATACCCAGCGCTTCGTGAACCCGACGCCGTTCGGCCTGCACATGGGCATCGAGTACCTGTTCATGGCGCTGATCGGTGGGGTGGCCAGCGTCTGGGGCGCCCTGCTCGGCGCCGGCGTGCTGACCATGCTCAAGCAATGGCTGCAGGATCTGCTGCCGCAACTGCTGGGCAATACCGGCAACTACGAGGTGATCGTCTTCGGCATCGCCATCGTGCTGCTGATGCAGCGCGCGCCCGGCGGCCTGTGGCCACTGCTGACCCGGCTGCTGCCGGACAGCTGGAAGCCGCGCCGCGCCACACTGCCCATCGACGCCGCCAGCGCGCTGCCACAGCGTGAGGCGCCGGCCGCCGGCGAAGTACTGCTGCAAGCGCGCGACGTGACCCGTTGCTTCGGCGGCCTGGTGGCCAACGACTCGATGAACCTCGAGGTGCACGCTGGCGAGATCCTCGCCCTGATCGGCCCCAACGGCGCCGGCAAGAGCACCCTGTTCAACCAGCTTTCCGGTGTCGACACCCCCACCTCCGGCGAGGTGCTGTTCCGCGGCCAGCGCATCAACGGCATCCCCTCACGGCGCATCGCGCGCATGGGCATGAGCCGCACCTTCCAGCACGTCAAGCTGCTGCCGGAGATGAGCGTACTGGAGAACGTCGCCCTCGGCGCCCACCTGCGCGGCAGCAAGGGCGTGCTCGCCGCTGCCCTGCGCCTGGATCGCACCGAGGAGGCGCGCCTGCTCGGCGAGGCGCGGCGCCAGCTGGAACGGGTCGGTCTCGGTGAGGCCCTGTACCTGGAGGCCGGCAGCCTGGCGCTGGGCCAGCAACGCATTCTCGAAATTGCCCGCGCGCTGTGCGCCAACCCCTGCCTGCTGCTGCTCGACGAGCCGGCCGCCGGCCTGCGCCACAAGGAGAAGGAAGCCCTCGGCCAGCTGCTCAGCCGCCTGCGCAGCGAAGGCATGGCGATCCTGCTGGTCGAGCACGACATGGACTTCGTCATGGGCCTGGTCGATCGCGTGGTGGTGATGGAGTTCGGCCAACGCATCGCCTTCGGCCTGCCGGCCGAAGTGCAGAAGGATCCGGCGGTGCTGGAAGCCTATCTCGGAGGAGCGGAGTGATGAACATGCCCATGCACAACCTGCAGCACACGCAGAACCAGATGAGCAACCCGGTGTTGGAGGTCAGCGACCTGTGCGTCGCCTACGGCAAGGTCGAGGCCTTGTCCAACGCCAGCCTGCGCGTCGGCCAGGGCCAGATCGTCACCGTGATCGGCCCCAACGGCGCCGGCAAGACCACCCTGCTCTCGGCCATCATGGGCGTGCTCGGCTCGCGTGGCCGGGTCGCCTTCGATGGCAGCCTGGAAGCCGTGCCGGAGGTCGAGGTCATGGTCGGCCGCGGCCTCGGCCTGGTACCGGAGAAGCGCGAGCTGTTCAGCAGCATGACGGTGGCCGACAACCTGCTGCTCGGCTCCTTCCAGCGCCACCGCAGCGGCCACCGTGACCACGGCCAGACGCTCAAGGAAGTCTATGAGCTGTTCCCGCGCCTGTGGGAGCGCCGCGAGCAACTGGCCGCCACCCTCTCCGGTGGCGAACGGCAGATGCTCGCCGTCGGTCGCGCGCTGATGGCCAAGCCCAAGCTGCTGATGCTCGACGAGCCGAGCCTGGGCCTGGCGCCGCTGATCACCCGCGAGATCTTCCGCATCATCACCACCCTGCGCCAGCAGGGCGTGTCGATCCTGCTGGTGGAGCAGAACGCCCGCGCCGCCCTGCGCGTGGCGGACTACGCCTACGTGCTGGAAACCGGACAGATCGCCATGCAGGGCCCGGCCGCGCAGTTAGCCGATGACCCACGGGTGATCGAGGCCTACCTCGGCCTGGCCAGCAAGCATCAGGAAATGCTCGCCACCTGAACCCACGGCGCCCGCCTGGCGGGCGCCGTCGTCAGCTTGCAAGGAACCCCATCCATGCCCGACTCCAAGCCACTACGCGTCTGCATCGCCGGTGCCGGCGCCATCGGCTGTACCCTCGCCGCGCGCCTGGTCACAAGCGGCCAGCCGGTCAGCCTGCTGGCGCGCGGCCAAACGCTCACCGCGCTGCGCGAAAACGGCATCCAGTTGACCGACCTGGACGGCGAGCATCGCGTGCCCGTCAGCGCCAGCGATGACTGCCACGAACTCGGCGAACAGGACCTGCTGTTCATCTGCACCAAGGCTCCCGCCCTGACCGGCCTGCTCCCCGAACTGCAACCGCTGATCGGCCCCGAAACCGTGGTGGTGCCGTTGGTCAATGGCGTGCCCTGGTGGTATTTCCATGGCCTCGAAGGGCGCTTCGCCGGTCGCCGCGTCGAGGCGGTCGACCCAGGCGGCGCGCTCAGCGCCAGCCTCGACCTGTGCCACGTACTCGGTTGCGTGGTGTTCATCACCGCCGAAACCAGCGCCCCCGGCGTGGTGCGCTCGAACAACCCGCACCTGATGATCTTCGGCGAGCCGGACGGACGGATGAGCGAACGCCTGGAGCGGGTGCGCGTACTGATCGCCGCCGCCGGCATCGAGGCCCGCGCCACCGAGCGCATCCGCGACCAGCTGTGGACCAAGATCATCGCCAACCTCAGCTCCAACCCGCTGTCGGTGGTCACCGGCGCGACCCTGGAGCAGCTCTATGGCCAGGCCGAGCTGAAGACGGTGGCCGGCAAGATCCTCCAGGAAACCCTGCTAACCGCCGCGGCCTATGGCGCGCGCATCGCCTTCGACCCGCAGACCTTCATGGAGTTGGGCGCCGGCATGGGCGCAGTGCGCACCTCGATGCTGCAGGACTACGAACAGGGCCGGCCGCTGGAGATCGCCGCGATCGGCGACGCGGTGGTCGAGCTGGCCGGCTACCAGGGCCTGAGCATGCCCACCACCCGAGACATCCTCGCCCTGGCGCGCTTTCGCAGTGCGTCCGGTCAGGCCCACTCCCCCGCACCCTGATAGGAGACTTCGCCATGAACGCCATGACCGATTTCAGCAAGCCTGCCCATTGCAGCGACGAAGAATGGGCCCTGCGCGTCAAGCTCGCTTACTGCTACCACCTAGTGGACTGGTTCGGCTGGACCGAGACCATCTTCAACCATATTTCCGCGCGCCTGCCTGGCCCCGCGCACCATTACCTGGTCAACCCCTTCGGCCTGAACTACAGCGAAGTCACCCCGGGCAACCTGCTCAAGGTCGATCTGCACGGCAAGAAACTCGAGCCCTCGCCCTACGACGGCAACCCCGCCGGCTTCGCCCTGCACAGTGCCGTGCACGGCGCACGCGACGACATCCAGTGCGTGATCCACACCCACACCACACCGATCTCCGCCGTGGTGCAGAAGAAACGCGGCTTCACCCACGACGACTTCTACGGCGCCCAGCTGTATGGCCGTATCGGCTACCACCGCTTCGAGGGTATCACCCTGTTCGATGACGAGAAGGCGCGGATGATCGAAAGCCTGGGCGACAAGCATGTGCTGGTGCTGCGCAACCACGGCATCGCGGTCGGCGAGAGCAGCATCGAAAAGACCTTCTTCCTGCTCTGGACGGTGCAGCGCGCCGCCGAGAACCAGTGCGCCGCCGGTGCCCTGGGCGGCGAGGACAACCCGTTGGAAGACGGCGTTGCCGCCAAGTGCGCCGACCTCACCGCGATGCTGATTCGCGAGAGCGGTTTCGCCACCCAGTTCTATGCCGCCATGGTGCGCAAGATGCGCGCCGAGCGGGCCATGCACTGGTAATCGGACGGCTTGCCCCAGGGCAGGCCGCAACGGGTTACAGCCGAGGAGTCGTGCCATGCAAACTGCCAGCAACACCCCATCAGGTTTCCAGGAACCGCCGATTTCCCGGCTCGATCCGCAGGGCGTTCTGCTTACCTGCAACGCCGCCTACCTGGAAATGAGCGGCTACGCCGAACACGAACTGCTCGGCAAGCCTCACCAACTGCTCAACCATCCGCACATGCCGGCAGCGGTGTTCGCCAGCATGTGGCAGGCGCTGCGCGCCGGTGTGCCGTGGACGGCGCCGGTGATGATCCGTCGCAAGCAGGGCGACGCGCAGTGGCGCAGCCTCTACGTGGTGCCGCTGTTCGACGACGGCAAGCTGGCAGCGTTAGGTACCGTCTACCAACCCATCGAGCCAGCGCAGGTGCGCCAGGCCGAACGCCTCTATGCGCGCCTGGCGCGCGGCCAGGCACCCTGGCGTCCACTGCAACGCCTTGGTGAACTGCTGCTGGGGCATGGCCTGCAACTGGCGCTCGGCCTGGGCCTGGCGCTGGCCACTGTGCAGGGCTATCTGCCCCTGGCGTTGGGGGCGCCGCTGCTGCTGGCGCTGGGCCTTGCCGGGCTGCAACCGGCGCTGCGTCAGCGCCAGTTGAGCCGCGCCCTGCTCGCCCAGCACATGCAGGCCTACAGCGACCCGTTGCTGACCCCGCTGCACGCCCGGCACCCCGGCCCGACCAGCCTGCTGGCCATGGCCCTGGACAGCCAGCGCGCACGCATGAGCACGGTGATGTCGCGCATCTGCATCAACAGCGTGGTGTTGCGCCAGCAGGCACAGACCTCGGCCGACGTGGTGGAGCACTCGGTCGAGCAACTGGATCGCCAGGTACGCGAGACCGAGCAGACCGCCGCCGCAATCAACCAGATGAGCGCCACCATCCAGGAACTGTCGCGCAACCTGCAGCACACCGCACAAGCAGCACAGAACGCCGATCAACTGGCACGCGATGGCGAGCGCCTGTCCGATGACAGCCAGCATTCGGCGCAGACCATGCGTCACTCGGTGAGTGAGATAGGCCAGGCGGTTGGCAGCCTGGCGGCGGCCATCGAGTCCATCGGCGGCGTGGCCACGGTGATCCAGAGCATCGCCGAGCAGACCAACCTGCTGGCCCTCAACGCGGCCATCGAAGCTGCCCGCGCCGGCGAATCCGGCCGTGGCTTCGCGGTGGTCGCCGACGAGGTGCGCAGCCTCGCCTCACGCACCCGAGAGTCGACCCACGAAATCCAGCGTTCACTGGAAAGCCTGCGTCAGGACAGCGGCACGGCCCTGGCCACCGCACAACGCGGCGAACAGGCGGCCCTGCGTGCCAGCAGCGATGCCGAGCAGGCGCGCCAGGCGTTGACGCGCATCTGCGCCGAGGTCGCGCAGATCAGCGGCATGAGCCTGCAGATGGCCGCCGCCATCGAGCAGCAGGGCCAGGTCGCCGAGCAGATCAACCAGCAGATCACCGAGATCGCCGGCTTCACCGAGCGCACCAGCCAGCAGGCTGGACGCACCAGCGCAATCAGCCAGGCACTGCACCAGCTGGCCGAATCCCAGCTAGGATTAGCGCAACGCTTCCTCAAAGGTTGAGAACCTGGCAGCCAGGTACAACAACTTGGCCGCCAGGATCAAGCCACAGCCGGCAACGGGCGATTGAATGACACACAAAGGCGTCGCTCCATGCCGGCGCCTCTCGCTCCACTCGCCCAGCCAGGAGGCCCTCCGATGAAGCGGTTACTCGTTTTGCTGCTCCTGCTCGCCAGCACCACCGCCCATGCCGAGGAAGTGCTGCGCGTCTATGGCTGGAAGGACTACATCGACCCGCAGGTGCTCGAGGACTTCCGGGCGCAGACCGGTATCAGCGTCGACTACCAGGGTTTCACCACCTCCGACGAACTGCTTGAGGCTCTGGCTGCCGGTACCGATTATGACCTGGTGATGCCCAGCCATTTCATGCTCGAACAATTGATCGCCGAGGGCCGCCTGGCGCCATTGGATACAAGCCGACTGCGCCACTATTCCAGCCTCGACCCCTGGCTGCTGTCGACCCTGGCCGGCATCCCGGCCGCCAACCGCCACGTGGTGCCTTACCTGTGGGGCTCCATCGGTCTGGTGGTCGATCCGCAGCTGGCCCAGGCGCATTACAGCGGCCTATTGCCCAACAGCTGGAGCCTGCTGTTCGACCCACAACAGGCAGCGCAACTCAGCGGTTGCGGCCTGGGCCTGCTGGATGCCGCCGAGGAAACCGGCTCGCTGCTGCTCAATTACCGTGGCCGGCGCCTGGCGGCCAGCAGCGACCGGCAGATCACCCGCCAGTTGCAAGGCCTCGAACAGGTCGCGCCACTGCTGCACAGCCTGGACAACTGGGCGTTCGTCGACGAGTTGATCGCCGGCCGACTGTGCCTGGCCATGGCCTGGAGCGGCCATGCATTACGCGCCATGGAGGGCAACCCGAAGTTGCTCTATCAGATTCCCGACGAGGGAGCGGCCATCACCATCGACACCCTCGCGATACCGACCCACGCCGCCCATCCGGACCTCGCCTATCGCCTGATCGACTTTCTCATCGATCCACCCGTGGCCATTCGTAACGCCAGCGCCACCCGTTTCTACGCGCCCCTGCCCAGCGACTCGCCCAGCATGCAGGCCTTCGTCGCCGCACACCCGGCCCAGGTGCTGAGCGCCGAGCAACGGCGCCGCAGCTACCTGCTGGAGGGCCTGCCGCCTCGCCGCAAGCAGGTACTCGACAGCGCCTGGGAGCGGATCAAGGCCGCACGCCACTGATCCATCCCCGGCGCCAGGTTGGCAGGCATCTACAAGACGCTGTCCCTCACGTTCAATTCCACCCTCGCGGGCGCTGCTATGAATAGCGCCCAGATACCCTCGGCCCGGGCCCGTTGCTGCCCGCATGCCCCAGCCGGCCACAGAGGCACAGAACCTCGGGCCGCCTCAACTCCGGAGTGCTTCATGAGCGAAATCCAATTACTGCCCCAGGTGCGCGAGTTCCTCCAGCGCAGCCATGCCCATTTCATCGACGGCCAGTACCGCGCGGGCACCTCCAGCCGGCACGTTCCCATCGTCAACCCGGCCAACGGCGAAGTGATCGCACAGATCACCTGCGCCACCGCCGACGAGGTCGAGTCGGCCGTCGCGGCCGCCCGGCGCAGCTTCAAGGGCGAGTGGGCACAGACTTCGCCTTATCAGCGCGGCGTGGTCCTCAACCGCCTGGCCGACCTGATGGAAGCCAACGGCGAGGAACTGGCGCAGCTGGAAACCCTGTGCTCGGGCAAATCCATCCACCTCTCGCGCATGTTCGAAGTCGGCCAGAGCGCCATCTTCCTGCGCTACTACGCCGGCTGGACGACCAAGATCAACGGCGAAACCATGAGCCCGTCGTTCCCCTCCATGGCCGGCGAGCAGTACACCGCCTTCACCCGCCGCGAGCCGGTCGGCGTGGTGGCCGGTATCGTGCCGTGGAACTTCTCGGTGATGATCGGCGTGTGGAAGATCGCCGCCGCCCTGGCTACCGGCTGCACCCTGGTGCTCAAACCCAGCGAGTTCACCCCTCTGACCCTGCTGCGCCTGGCCGAGCTGGCGATCGAGGCCGGCGTGCCGGCGGGTGTATTCAACGTGCTCAACGGCACCGGCGAGGTCGGCGCCAGCCTGATCGAACATCCTCACGTGGCCAAGGTGTCCTTCACCGGGTCGGTGCCCACCGGCCTCAAGGTCGGCCAGAGCGCCATGGCCGCCAACCTCACGCGCGTGACCCTGGAGCTGGGCGGCAAGAACGCCGCCGCGCTGCTGCCGGATGCCGATATCGACGGTGCAGTGGCCGGCCTGATCCAGACCGGCTACGTGCACCAGGGCCAGGTCTGCGCCGCACCGGAGCGCATCTACGTGCACCGCTCGCGCCTCGACGAGACCCTGGCCAAATTCACCGCAGCACTGCAGGGCATGAACATCGGCTCACCGCTGGATGAAAGCGTCAACTTCGGCCCGCTGGCCAACAAGCCGCAGTTCGACAAGGTCGCGCAGTTCCTGCAACTGGCCCGCGAGCAGAGCAAGGTGGTGTGCGGCGGCAAGCCTCTGGCCCGCGCCGGCTACTTCGTCGAGCCGACCGTGGTGCTGGCCAACGGCCCGCAGGACCGCCTGCTGCACGAGGAAACCTTCGGCCCGATTCTCTGCGTGCTGCCTTATGACGAAGTAGAAGAGCTGCCGGGGCTGATCAACGATTCGCCTTTCGGCCTCACCGCCAGCATCTGGACCAACGACCTGTCCCGCGCACTGCGCCTGATCCCGCAGATCGAGGCCGGCACGGTGTACGTCAACATGCACACCTTCCTCGACCCCTCGGTGCCCTTCGGCGGCATCAAGGCTTCGGGCACCGGGCGCGAATTCGGCAGCGCCTTCATCGACGACTACACCGAGCTGAAATCGGTGATGATCCGCTACTAAAAAGTTACAAACGGGCCGCCTGCCACAGGCAGCGGCCCACCCTCCTCTGCCCCCTGCTGCCTCCCCCACAGCCCCTCCGAACACTGCCCGCGGCCCACTACAGGCGCAGGCACTCACCTACCCAAAGCCAATCGCCCGCCCATCTCAAATCGACACTGCCCGGCAACTTCTGGCTCAAAAAATGCTTGAATATTCACGTTATTTGCCAAGTGTGCAGAAACGACACAAACAGCGCACCAAAACACCAAGAATAAAGCGAGGCTGCCCCATGAGCGTGCATACATCCCGTGATTTCGAACGCTGGAACCACAACGTACACAGCGTTTGCGGACGTTTCGAAACCCGTCCGTCCTGGCATGACGCGTCTTTCGTCGGCGAGATCGAGCGCATCGACCTGGGCGGTTTGGAGATTGCCGACATCAGCACCAACGCCATGGCCATCAATCGCCAGCGTGGCAACAGTGGCCGCGCCGATGATCGCTACTACTTCCTGGTAATGCAGCGCGAAGGAATGATGGCCATCGACCAGGGTGATCGCGAGTTCATGCTCTACCCCGGCGACATGGCCCTGCTCGATTCTGCGCAGGCTTTCGAGATGAAGCCGCAGGGCCTGATCCGCCAGCTTTCCGTGCACCTGTGCCGGGACATGGTCGACCCGCTGCTGCCGGTGGCGGCGCGGCGCTTCGGCAAGCTGGAGAAGGAAAGCCCGACCGGGCACCTGCTGCAGGGCATTCTGCAGCAGATCGCCAACGGCGAGCTCGGCTCGGCGCACCAGAACCACTACGGCTCTGCGCTGCAGAACGCCTTGATCGCCCTGCTGCCCCCCGCCTTCCACGACGAGCAGTTGCTCGAGCCGGGCCGACCGTTGCGCCGTCTGGCGGAGAAGATCATCAGCGAGTCGCTGCCCAACGCACCGACGCCGACCGAGCTGGCAGCAAAACTGAACGTGTCGGTGCGCAAGCTGTACCGTCAGTTCGAGATCGACGGTGACAGTATCTGCCGCTATATCCAGCGCCAGCGTCTGGAGCGCAGCGCCAGGGAGCTGGCCGACACCGGCAACCAGGCGTTACCAATCACCACCATCGCCTACAAATGGGGCTTCACCGACTCGGCGCATTTCTCCCGCGTGTTCAAGCACTGCTACGGCATGTCACCGCGGGCTTACCGGGCCGCCGCCCTGAGCCGCCAACTGGCAGGCCAGGCGCACCTGCACGGCTGACTCGACGCGAGTCAGATCTCGGAAAGGTTGTCGAACATGGCAGCCAAGGTCTGATTGAGCTTGCGGATCTGCGCCTCGGTCATGCCCTTGAAACCAGCCTGGAACAGCTCGGCGGTGACTTCGTGCATGGAGAAATAGGCCTGACGGCCCTTTTCCGTGATGGAGACCTGGGTCACGCGACCGTCGACATCGCTCTGGCGGGTATCGACCAGACCATCGTCCTTCATCCGGTAGACGATCTTGGTGATGGTCGACAGCTTGGCCACGGCGAACTCGGAGATCTCGGAGATGCTGGCATCCTGGGTTTCGTAAAGGATGTTGAGAACACGCCAGCGAGGAATGTCGAGATCGACCTTCTTCAACAACCGCTCCATGCTCATCGAATAGCGAGCATGAACACGCACCAGCCAATAGAACGGGAACTCTTCCTTGTGGAACTCTTCGCTAATCGGGTTATAGCGATTGCGACGTTTCTTCGGCACCTTCATGGACTGACCGCTGCGAGGGGAACAAGCCGGGATAATAGATAATTCCAGTATTCGTTGCACCGTGACAGAGCGCCTCACGGGCCGTAGCGCCTCGCCAGAGGCTCTGGCGAGGCAGCTGTTTCAGGCGTCAGAAGTGGAAGGCAACGACCAACTGGCTGTACAGATTACGGTCGTTGTTGCCCAACTGGGCACCGCCCTCGTCAGCGCTTTTCTTCGGCTGATACAGGCCCACCACCGGCATCACCACCAGATTTTCGGTCAGCCCCAGCTCGGCATAGAGATTGAACTCGCGACCGGAGAAATCGCCCCGCTCACGATCGAGCGTATCGAAGTCGAACCAAAGCGCACCGATACTGAGATTCTCCAGCGGCGTGGCCCGCACCCCGACATGATGCACGCGGCTATTGGAGTTGAACGGGCCGGCGTAGTTACCCGCCACCTCGCCCTGGAACCAGGTGCCGAAGCCTCGGCTGAAGCCGTAGAACAGCGGGTCGAAGCCTTCCGAGAAACGGCTGTAGCGGTAGGTCAAGGTCGGCGACCAGGCGACATCGGCGAAGGTCCAGCCGGCCTCCAGGTACCAGGCGTTTTCGTCAGGCCCCTGGTCACGATCCTGCCGCGCGTACTCGCCGGACAGCGCCAGGTTTTCCACGCCGGCATTACCCGCTGCACGCAGGCTGTAGGTCTCCATGCCCTTGCGCTGAAGCTGTGTGGGCGAAGCGTAGTTTTCGTCGACATCGCGGGTACGGATGTAGGTGAGGCCGACCGTACCGGCATCGGCCACGTGCTCCAGGGTTCCGACGTAGAGTTCGGTCTTGGCCTGCGCGCGGTTGTCTGACTTCAACCACATCAGGTCGCCGCGCCAGCCCTGCTGCCCGCCCAGACGCAGCACGGCGGTCTGGTCGAACGCCTTGCGCGCCGCCAGGTAGTAGGCACCGCCACGGTTGAACTCGCCATCGGCCAGGCCCTTGCCGATGTTCAGCGCATCACCGTTGATCAGGAAGCCATCACCGACCATGACGTTCTGCCGGCCGAACGAGACATCCACGCCGTCCTCGCCGAGCGCCTCGAAGAGGTTGCCCGAACGCCAGCCGAGATAGGCGTCCTCGATTTTCGTGGTGCGCTCGGAGCCATCGGAGAAGCCCGCCGCGTCACCGTCGCCCCAGGTCGCCGAGCTGAGCAGGGAGAAGGCGCCATAGCCACTGCCCATGCTGCCCAGCCCCTGATCCAGGCTCAGACCATATTTGACGTAGCCCTCACGCCAGGACGAGCTGCCTTCCTGCAGGCGGCCACTGGCCGCGTAGTTCTCACCGCTGTGGAAAATGCCGAATGCGGCTTCGAGATTGCCCTGCAGGCGTGTGTCGTCATCGGCATAGAGTTCGACTGCAGCGGCCGGCAATGCGGTACCGATCAGCAAGGCAAGAGTGGATAGATGAAACGTTGGCAATTTGCGCATAGCGATCCCCAGTGTCGTGAGTGGAGTTGGCGAGACTCGACGCTATGTCCAATGCCCCCGCGCGAACTTTCATCTGCCTGCCATTCATTTGCCGATGCCTGCCAGATCGCGCCATGTAGCGCCAGAACGCTGGAGACTGGCAGGCAAATACAAGTTTCGTGCAGGCGCTTACAAGTCACCAGGCAGCGTTTTTAGGATCGTTGTGATGCCCATTCCCCATCACCTGCTCTCGGAGAAAGCCCGTATGTTCAGCATCCGCCTGGCCCGACCGCTACAACCTCCGAGGGCAATGCCTTGCATGCCCAAGAACAAGGAGAACTCCATGCGAACCCCCTGGATCATCCGGCAGACAGCCCTTGCGCTAGCTCTGTCCCTGGCTGGGCTCAGCGCCCACGCCGATCTACCCAATGACACCATCGGCCAGGAAACCCTGCCCTTCCCGCCATCACCGCACCGCGCCTACATCATCGACGCCGAGTTCGAGAACCTGGTGACCGGCCGCATCACCGTGGTCGACCCCGAGAGCAAGCGCATGCTCGGCATGATCAGCACCGGTTTTGCCGCGCCGTCGACCCTGGGCCGTGACGGCAAGCACCTATACACCGCCGACCTCTACTACTCGCGCGGCGTACGCGGTACCCGCACCGACGTGCTCACAGCCTGGAACACCAGCACCCTGTCGCCAGACTGGGAAGTGGTGATCCCGAGCAAGCGCGGGGTCATGCTGCCGGAGCCGCATGCCCTGGGCACCAGCGCGGACGACCGCTTCGTCTACATCTACAACTTCACCCCGTCCACCTCGGTCACGGTGGTCGACACCCAGGCCAAGAAGGTGGTCAGCGAGATCTCGATTCCCGGCTGCGTACTCAACTACCCGGTCGGCAAGCGCCGCTTCGCCTCGCTGTGCGGCGACGGCAATCTGCAGGTAGTGACCATCGACGACTCCGGCAAGGAAGTCGCCCGCAGCCACACCGCCTTCTTCGACCCCAACGCCGAGAAGCTGGTGGAACGCGCCTACGCGGTAGGCGACACCTACTACTTCGTCAGCACCACCGGCACCGTGCGCGGCGTGGATTTCTCCGGCGACAAGCCGAAGATCATTCCCGCCTGGGAACTGGTGACCGACGCCGCCGACAAGAAGGCTGGCTGGGCGCCGGGCGGCTGGCAGTCGATTGCCGTTGCGCCGAAGCTCAATCGCCTCTATGCGCTGATGCACGACGCACACGAACCGCTGAAGTGGGAAGACCCTAGCCCGGTGATCTGGGTCTTCGACCTCAAGACGCACAAGCACATCGGCACCCTGGAAGCACCCGCGCCGATCTGGAGCCTGCGCGCCACCACCGACGACAAGCCGCTGCTGCTCGGCGCCAACGTCATCGGCGGCCTGGAGGTCTTCGACCTGACCAGCGGCAAGCACAACGGTACCGTGGAAAAAATCGCCAAGACCGCGATTTACGTCCTCAGCCACTGACGAGGTGCCGTCATGCAACCTGATCCGATCTTCGTCATAGCCGCCGCCATCACGGTGGCGGTGATCCTGGCCAGCGCCGCGACCCACAAGTTGCGCGCGCCAGCCCGCTTCGCCAGTCAGCTGGAGAACTATCAACTGCTGCCACAAGCGCTGGTGCGCCCCGTCGCCCGCATACTGCCGTGGCTCGAAGCGGTATTGGCCTTCACCCTGCTGGTGCCGATGGCTCGCCATTTCGCCGCACTCGGCGCCGCCGCCCTGCTGGCCAGTTACGCGCTGGCCATCGCCATCAACCTGTGGCGCGGTCGTCGTGACATCGATTGCGGTTGCGCCGGCCCGCAGCAGGATCAGCCGATCCGCCCGCTGCTGCTGGCACGCAACGCCGTACTGGTCAGCCTGGCCTTGCTCGCCAGCCTTGCCCCACTGAGCCGCGATCTGGGCCTGTTCGACGCGTTCGTCGTCATCGCCGCCAGTGCCGTGGCCCTGCTCATCTACGCCGCCGCTGATGGCCTGCTGGCCAACAGCCCCCGTCTACTCAAACTCATCGGAAGGTGAATCATGGAAGCTCTGATCGTTTCTAACATCCTGTTGTGGTGCCTGCTGATCGCCCTGGCCTTCGCCGTCATGGGCCTGGTACGCCAGATCGGCGTGCTGCATGGCCGCCTGGCTCCCGCCGGCGCCCTGATGGTCGACAAGGGCGTGGCCGTCAACGAGCCCGCCCCGCAAGTGACCGCCGCCGACCGTCACGGTCGCCCGGTGAACTTCGGCTATGCCGGCGAGAAGGCGCAGTTGCTGTTCTTCCTCTCGCCCACCTGCCCGATCTGCAAGTCGCTGCTGCCGTCGATCAAGTCCATCGCCAAGGAACAGGCCCATCGCCTCGACGTGATCTACGTCAGCGACGGTGACATGGACGCGCAAAAGGCGCTGATCGCCGAGCACAAGCTGGAAGACGCCACCTACGTGGTCGGCCCGGAAGTGGGCATGACCTACCAGATCGGCAAGCTGCCCTACGCCGCCCTGATCGATAACGCCGGCGTGCTGCGCGCCAAGGGCCTGGTCAACTCCCGCGAGCACCTCGACAGCCTGTTCGAGACCGAGCACCTGGGCAGCGCCACCCTCCAGCAGTACCTGCACAACAGCCAGCCCGCCCACGGCGCGCACAACCACTGAGCCAGGGAGCCCTGACATGAAATTGCTAGACCGCCTGTTCGAACGCTCCACTCGCCATGTGGCCGACACCACCTCGCGGCGTAACTTCCTCGGCCGCCTCGGCTCGCTGATGGTGGCTGGCGCCGCCCTGCCCCTGCTGCTGCCCATCGACCGCACCAGCAAGGCCCTGGCCGCCGAAGCACCCAAGGCCGGTGATCCGGGTGACCCCAATAGCTGTGACTACTGGCGCTACTGCTCCATCGACGGCTTCCTCTGCAGTTGCTGCGGCGGCTCCGTCACCTCCTGCCCGCCGGGCACCGAGGTGTCGCAGGTGAGCTGGATCGGCACTTGCCGTAACCCGGGCGATGGCAAGGACTACATCATTTCCTACAACGACTGCTGCGGTAAGCACAGTTGCACCCAGTGCGCCTGTACCCGCAACGACAGCGAGGAACCGCTGTATCGCCCCTTCAACAACAACGACATCAACTGGTGCCTGGCGGCCAAGTCGAACATCTACAACTGCACCATCGCCGTCATCCGCGGCGTCGCGATCTGAGAAAAAGGGGGCCAGCATGCGTAAGCTCATCATCGGACTGGCCTGCGCCATGGTCGCCCCCCTGGCCATGGCTCGGGCGATCCCCGATCCCAACCAGAAACACGCACCGGGCAACGAGTCGCCACAAACGCCAATTGCCCAGGCCGGCTACAGCACACCGGTCAACTACCAGTTGCAGTGTGCCGGCTGTCACCTGGGCGACGGCACCGGCTCGAAGATCAACGACACGCCGAAGATGAAGGACTTCGTCGGCAACTTCCTCAAGGTCGAGGGCGGACGCGAGTTCCTGGTGCGCGTACCCGGCATGTCGCAATCGGCGCTCAACAATGCGCAGCTGGCCGACCTGCTCAACTGGTTGCTGGACAAGAACGGCATGGCGGGTGCCAGCATGCCGGAACACTACCAGCCCTACAGCGAGAACGAAGTCGCCCGTCTGCGCAAGGTGAGCATGCTCAACCTTCCTGACACCCGCGCACACCTGATCGAGCAGATGCGCGAGCAAGGCATCGTTATCGATGATGGCATGAGCGACAAAACCCCCTGAGCCATTGGTCGGGCTGGCTGCATGAGGCGCCAGCTCTTATGCTGCACTCTTTTAGTGCGAGCCTGCCCGATGACTCTGTCCGATCTGCTGCTGTTGGCCCTCGCCGGTTTCGCCGCCGGGGGCATGAACGCCCTGGCTGGCGGCGGCACCTTCTTCTCCTTCCCAGCCCTGCTCGCTGCCGGTCTGCCGCCGGTAACGGCCAATGCCACCAACGCCGTGGCACTGTGGCCGGCCAGCCTGGCCGGGGCCTGGGCCGCACGCGCTTCGCTGCGACCACTCGGCCGTTATCTGCTGCCCCTGTTGTTCGCTGGTCTGGCGGGCGGTTTGCTCGGTGGCCTGTTGCTGCTGGCTGGCGGCGACGACATATTTCGCGTGCTGATTCCCTGGCTATTGCTGGCCGCAACCGCGTTGTTCGCTGCCAGTCCCTGGCTGGGTCGCTGGCTCGCCGCACGGCGCAAGGAGGCCGAGCACCCACCGCACACGCCGCTGTCGTTGGGCGCGCACATCGGTGTGTCGATCTATGGCGGCTACTTCGGCGCCGGCATGGGCATCCTGCAGCTCGCCGCGTTCTCCATCGAAGGTCACCCGCTGGCCCGCGCCAACGCCCTGAAAAACCTGATCTCGGCGGTGATCTACAGCATCGCCACGCTGACCTTCGTCATCGCCGGGCGGGTCAGCTGGTACGAGCTGGCCATCCTGCTCACCGGCGCCACGCTCGGCGGCTATGCCGGCGGCGCCCTGGGCGAGAAGCTGCCACCGGCGCTGCTGCGCAGCTTCGTGATCATCGTGGGCAGTTCGATGACGCTCTATTACTTCTGGAATACCTACTTCTCTGCGTAATAGAGCGACGCCTTTGTAGGAGCGGCTTCAGCCGCGATGGCCGGTGGGTGCCTGGACAGCATCGCGGATAAAACGGAATGCCGCCCAGCCGCTCCTGCAAGCGCCTATCGATCAGCCCGCTGATTTGCCCGTACGGCGCGGCTCTGCTAGTGTCGCGACCGTTCCAGAATCAGCGAGAATCCGCGCCATGGCCCGCAAGAAAGCCGCCCCCGACTTCGAACACTCCCTCGCCGAGTTGCAGACTCTGGTCGAACGCATGGAGAGCGGCGAGCTGTCGCTGGAGGACTCGCTGACCGCCTTCGAGCAAGGCATCGGCCTGACCCGTGAATGCCAGGCCGCCCTGGCCCAGGCCGAACAGAAGGTGCAGATCCTGCTGGAGCGCGACGGCGAGTTGCAGGCTGCGCCCTTCGACACGGACGAATCGGCATGATCGCGGCGTACCAGAAACGCTGCCAGAGCCGCGTCGACGGCGCCCTGGAGGAGCTGTTTCAAGCGCCGCGCAGCGAACTCGAACGTCTCTACCAGGCCATGCGCTACAGCGTCATGAACGGCGGCAAGCGCGTGCGCCCGCTGCTGGTCTACGCCGCCTGCGAAGCACTTGAAGGCGATATCGAACGAGCCGACGGCGCCGCCTGCGCGGTGGAGCTGATCCATGCCTATTCGCTGGTGCATGACGACCTGCCGGCGATGGACGACGACGACCTGCGTCGCGGCCAGCCGACTACCCACAAGGCGTTCGACGAAGCCAGCGCCATCCTCGCCGGCGATGCCCTGCAAAGTCTGGCCTTCGGCGCGCTCGCCGATCGCCGGCGCAACCCGCAGGATGCCGAAACGCGCCTGCAGATGA
>Ga0070752_1001292_pt1 | contig 17888 bp, 11 predicted proteins | sample VirMetDEL_Aug_30_FD_77440 | JGI IMG/M metagenome (GOLD analysis project Ga0070752, IMG submission 77440) | Aqueous microbial communities from the Delaware River and Bay under freshwater to marine salinity gradient to study organic matter... | ecosystem: Environmental > Aquatic > Marine > Coastal...
AGCATAATAAATGGCACTATTTACAGGAACAGAGCAACAATATTACGAAGGATCAGATGGTAACCAGGCTAGTAATATAAATGACTACGGTAACTATCAGTTTATATATTTAGATGATATTATCACCAACTTTATTATTGCATACGTTGGTGAAGATAAAATTATATCTAAAATTAAACGTACAGATGTTGCATTTCATGCTCAACGCGCAATGCAAGAGCTTGCCTATGACACAGCTCGCTCTGAAAAATCACAAGAAATTGAAGTTGCCCCTAACTTAATGATGCCGCTACCACATGATTATGTAAATTATGTAAAATTATCTTGGGTAGATGATTCTGGCATAGAGCGTGTTATTTATCCAGCATCTAAGACAAGTAACCCATTACCATTATTACAAGATACCGATTACGAATATACATTCGACAATGATGGTAACTTACTTACAGCAAATGAATCTGAAACTTGGAAAAAGTTTAAAGCCGCAAGCGCAATAGAAGAAGAAGATTTTAGCAACTTAGAAGATAACACTTCATATACGCAGCTATTTGGGCAGCGCTTTGGTATTGATCCACAGCATGCTCAAAGTAACGGTTTATTCTTTATTGACCCTATAAAATCTAAAATATTTTTTAGCTCTGACTTAGTTGGCAAAATAGTTACTCTTAAATATATTTCAGATGGCGTTGCTACAATAGAAGAAATGAAGGTGCACAAGTTTGTAGAAGAAGCGATGTATAAAAGCATTGCACACGCTATTTTAGCAACACGTGCTAATACTCCAGAATATTTAGTAGCTAGATTTAATAAAGAAAAATTTGCAGCCGTTAGAACAGCTAAATTACGCTTATCTAATCTTAAACTTGAAGAGCTTACACAGGTAATGCGTGGTAAATCTAAGCAAATAAAACACTAAGACATGCCAGAATTAAAAAGGTTATTTCTTAAAGGTCGAATGAACAAAGACCTTGACGAGCGATTAGTTCCTAATGGTGAATATAGAGACGCATTAAATATACAAGTTGGCTCATCTGAAGGCAGCGATGTTGGAGCTATTGAAAATATTTTAGGCAATCAAGTTAAAAGAAAAAAGCCTACAAAACAATTATGGGAAGAAAATGATGCAACTCATAATTATTATGGTTTGCCATTAGATGCGGTATGTATTGGCGCTATTAAAGATGATATAACAGATTCAATATATTATTTTGTAACTTCGTCTGAAGCGGATTGTATTGTAAAATATGATGCAATTAGGGACGCTGTTAGCCCGGTTTTAGTTGATACACAAAATATATTAAAATTTTCTGCAACAAACCTTATAACAGGTATAAATTTAATTGATAATTATTTGTTTTTTACAGACAATAATTCGGAGCCAAAAAAGGTGCATGTAAATAACTTCAGTAGGCTTTCATCTGATTTTGTAACACATAGCCAATATAAAGGCAGAGATTTTATTGAGTCTGATATTACAGTAATTAAAAAATCACCTTTAGATGCTCCTAAAATGGCTCTTTCAAATTCAAAAAGAGGGGGCAATGTAATAACAACTTTAAATTATAATTTTTCATCAACACAAAATAATGACGGCTCATTAGACGACTCTATTTTAACAACGGATGTTAGCGCTACATATGAAACATTACAGTTTAATACATCGGTAGATTACTTAGAGGGAGATATATTGCTTATAACAGCCCCTGCTCTTGGTACTGATGCCGACAATGCTGTATATACTGTTGTTGTACAAGTTGAAAGTATTATTTCGGCCGATACAGTTAGCGTTTATATTAGTAGAATTTCACCACAAGTTCCCGATGACAATAATTTTTTATGGTCAGTTGATTTAGAGCAAGACGAGGCTCCTTTTGAGAAAAAAATGCCAAGGTTTGGTTATCGTTGGAAGTATGAAGATAATCAATATTCTTGTTTTTCTCCTTTTACTGAGGTCGCTTTTTTGCCAAGTGAATTTGATTATAATTCAATAGAGGGTCATAACAAAGGAATGTCAAATTCTGTTAGGCTTATAAAATTATTTGATCCTAATAATTATAGTAATTTTCAAGCAGATGTTATTAATAAAATTCCAGTTGATGTTAAAAAAATTGAAATTTTATATAAAGAAACAAACAACCCTACTATTTACATTGTAAACGACTTTGTTAAAGAAAAATTTGAAGAAGCATCTTGGGAAGGATTTAAAATTGATACAAATTTAATTTATAAAATTGTACAATCTAATCAATTGCTACGCCCTTGGGATAATGTACCGCGTAAAGCGTTAGCTCAAGAGGTTACAGGCAACAGAATTGTATACGGTAATTATTTACAAAATTACAATATAAATACTGAAATAGACTTAACCGCATCTACTCAGATCAGCGCGCAAAGAGCAGAAATTATTAAAGGATTGCCATCAATAAAGTCAGATAGAGATTATCAAGTTGGTGTTGTTTTTAAAGATGAATACGGCAGAGAAACACCAGTTTTTATATCTGAAAGAAGCGGTATACAACTGAATAAAAAGAAGGCTAAGTTTCAAAATAAAATTAAAGCTAGAGGTATAGGGACACCTCCGCAAGGTTTTACGCATTATAAGTTTTTTGTAAAAGATGCCGCAGGACAATATTACAATTTAGCTGCAGATTCCGCTTATTTGTCTAAAGATAATATTACTGTTTGGATCGCCTTTCCTTCTTCTGAAAGAAATAAAGTACAGGAAGGTGATTTTATAACTTTAAAAAAAGGCCATGATTCAAACACACCTGTAGAAGCTGCAGATGCTAAATATAAAATATTAGATATTTCAAATGAAGCTCCTACGGAATTAAGAGAAAAAAGAAGCTTAGAATATGAAACTTATGTAGGCTTTGGAGATACTTTTGGCTCTGATAATTTAGCCACAACTTATACAGCTGGAGCTACACCGTCCGTCGGTGGTGCTACATTTTTAATAGCTAAAGAATATGTAGATGGACCTCCAACTCCTATTACAAACGGAGCAACAAACGAGTTGCGCAAAGCTTTAAAAAAGGGAAGTTATATAAAATTTAAAAACGATAATGGTTCATCAGCTTTTTATAAAATAGCAGATGTTTATTATAATGAAGAAGTAAGTTCTCCTGATAAAGAATGTCCAAAAATAAAAATAGCTGAACAATTTACAACTGACATACAATTTTTGTATGATCCAAATAACCCTACAGCATTATTAGATAGTGATAATAATAAATTAGAAATATACGGAACAGAAATTGATGATAATGATGCTGATTTTGATGGCGTATTTTTTGTAAAAATTGCTAAAAATTATACATTAACAGATAATTTTTTCCCAAACGGAGAATTTCAAAATATACAATCGGCTTTTATTCCGCCATTTAATAATTTAAATGCAGTAAATGCTTCAACTCAGCAAATACCTACAGATACTGATTATGATCTTCCGTATGACCCACCAAATCAAAAGTTTTTAAGTATTTGGGGTGGGGGAGTTTCGCCTAGAAGATTATATGATGTTCCTCATTATAACGGCGGGCTTGCTAAAGCAGACTCTGGTAATTCATTTTGGAATAACTTTTCGACTGATCAAGTATATGACTATCCTCCAAATATTAGTAGTGGCGGCACAGAATGGGATTTAGTTTTAGAAATGTATTTAAGAAATTCAATTAACCAAAACGACCCAGATATATTAGATTTAGGTATTGGGGTGCCAATTGATTTTTTTAATAAAGTTTCTGAAATTGGTGCAAAAATAAAATTTAGTAATCACGATACAGTATATACCGTAAGAGATATATATTTAAAATATGAAGCTTTTGATCCATATCAATTTCCCGAAGCTGGCCCTGATCCAGATTTAATAGACCTTACCAAAAGAATTTATATAAAATTTGATAAAGAATTAGAAGAAACAGTAAATCCTAATTTTACAGGCAGTGATGTAGAAATATCAATAATAGGCTTGCAAAATGCGGTAAGTTTTAAAACTTCTAATCCAGCTATATTTGAAACTGAGCCAGAAGAGCTTGCTGATATTAATTTATTTTATGAGGCAAGTAATGCATTTCCTGTTTCTGAATATAATAACACTAAGATATTAACTTGGCACAATTGTTTTACATTCGGCAATGGTGTTGAATCTAATAGGGTAAATGATGATTTTAATGCACCATTTATTGACAAAGGTACAAAAGCGTCAACAGTCCTTGAAGAGCCATATCAAGAAGAAAGAAGAAGCAGTGGACTTATATATTCAGGATTATTTAATTCTAATTCAGGATTAAATGATTTAAATCAGTTTATTCAAGCTGAGAAAATAACTAAGGATCTTAATCCAGTTTATGGCAGTATTCAAAAAATACACTCAAGAGATACTAATTTGGTAACTTTATGTGAAGATAAATGTTTAAACATATTAGCAAATAAAGACGCATTATTTAACGCTGATGGAAACGCAAATGTAACGTCTAATAATAATGTTCTTGGACAAGCGGTGCCGTATTCTGGAGAATTTGGTATATCTAAAAATCCAGAAAGTTTTGCATCTTATGGGTATAGAGCATATTTTACAGACAAAAAGCGAGGGGTTGTACTTAGACTGTCTATGGACGGCCTTACTGAAATATCTAGTAAAGGCATGACTGATTATTTTTGGGAAAACCTTAAAGAAGCAACAACTGTTTTGGGTAATTATGATATTTATTCAGATTGTTACAACTTAACATTAAATAATAACACTGTATCATTTAAGGAATCATTAGATGGTTGGCCAACACGTAAATCATTTATTCCAGAGTGGGGTATATCATTAAATAGTGACTATTATACTTTTAAGAATGGTATGATATGGTCACATGATAATGAAACCCGCAATACGTTTTATGAAGGGACTACAAATAAATCAAGCGTTCAGCTTATATTTAATGATAGCCCAAATAAAATTAAAAACTTTAAAACTATTTCTTACGAAGGAGATAGTGGTTGGATTGCTCCATTAATTCAAACCGATCAGCAAGATGGGGCTGTAACCACATTTTTAGATAAAGAAAATATATATTATAACTATATTAGAGGGCTAAGTGATACATGGAATAATTACGCACAATCCGGCACACTGGATTTAAAACAATTTGCGGCACAAGGCATTGGCAATATTCTTAATGCTAGAAATGCTGATAATACTGGTGATTATACAAGATATACCACTTTTACTGTAACAGTTAAAAATGATCCAAATAATTAATTATGTCATATACAATTTCTGAGGTTTCCTTTGAAGCAGAGGCTGGAGAAAATATATCTGGAGGATCTAATCCAACAGCTACTCTTGTTATATCCCCAAATGAAGGTTATACTATTTCTAGCGGTAATTTTTCAATTGGTAATGCTTTACCAAGCGAAATTACTAGTGCGGTATTTTCTCAAGATGGTAATAACGTTAACTGTGTTATTACTTTTGACTCTGGGTTTATTATGCCGTCTAACGATGTTGAGCTGCTTGTTGATATAGACGGAACAGCCGATTTAAATCAATATACTATAAATGGTAATTACTCTACAACAGAAACAAATACAACCACAAGTTCTACTGATGTAGCTTTTTCTGTTTCTGGAAATATTGGCGATCAAATTACTTTATTTACAAAAACCTTTACAGCGGCAAGTGGATATTATTTTAAAACATTACCATATGCTTATCAAACACTAAATGAAAGAAAATTCGATGATCCTTATGAAATATCATATTCAGATTCAGCGCTAGGAGGGATTGTAACTGCAAGAGCATTTACTGTAAAATATACAATACAAAATGAAGAATCAATTACATTAAATGATTTAAATTTTATTGCAGCCGCAGAAGAAATATATACTGATCCAGTTGAAGTAGTTGGTTATAGTATTGGTTTAGCTAAATTTCAGTCAGCGGGTACAACAAGACAAATAACATTTTTGGGCACCGAGGGCGCAGAAGTTACATTTACAACTACTCACCCATATCCTGTCGATAGTTATGTATCTGATAATAATACACAAACTTTAACTTTAAACGATTCTGGGCAAGCAACTATGACAATAATTGTACCAGCAAATACAACGGGCTCAAATCAAACATGGACATTTACCTTAAGTGGGGCTGATCTAGCTTCTCCGTTTAGTCAAACAAATCCATTCTCAATAATACAATTACCGTAATGGCAGCATTAGAGAACATAACACTTAATTTTTCTATACCATTTAATGTATCTTTACAAGTAGGAAGTGATGTTATATATTATAAAGACGGCACAACTGGAGATGTGTACAGGCTTGGCGCATGTATAGCAAAAACAGCTACCAGTATTACTTGTGAAATATTATCAACTACACCTCCGCCTGATAATACAAATGATTATATATTTTTTGTTAAAGACAATTCTGCTAACACCTCTGGAATTGTTGGTTATCATGGAACAGTTGATATGGAAGTTACCTCAACAGATAAAAAAGAACTATTTGCTGTTAATACAGAAGTATTTATAAGCAGCTAATAATGCGTAATAATATAACTATAAAATAATTAAGTATGAATCCGTTAATGATGGGTATTGGTGGCCTTGCTAATGTTGCAGGAGGCATTATTGGTGGCCGCGCTCGACGTGAAGAACAGCGCGCCGCAAGGGCTCAAATGCAAGAAAGAATGGCCGCATACGAAAATATGCAGTTTGAAAATCCATATGCTAATATGCAAAACACCATGGAAGATCTTACTGTAAATCAACAACAAGCACAATTTTTAGCTCAGCAACAACAACAAGGATTAGCTAATACAATGGGCGCTTTACAAGGAGCTGCTGGTGGTTCTGGTATTGCTGCTTTAGCCCAAGCAATGTCTAACCAACAAGCTCAAAATCTTCAACAAGCTTCTGCTAGTATTGGCCAACAAGAAGCTTCAAACCAAATGGCCACTGCGCAACAAGCTGCTCAAAACCAAATGATGGAAGCTCAAGGAGCAGGTCAAGTACAACAAATGGAACTTGGCAGAAACCAAACATTATTGGGTATGTCACAACAAAGGCTCGCAGCAGCTGATGCCGCAAGAGCTCAAGCAACTAATCAATTGTTAAGCGGAGTTGCTGGTGTAGCTGGAGGTGTTTTGGGTGGAGTTGCCGCAGGGGAAGCTGATGATCCTGGGTTTCTTTACAATATGATGTATGGCCCAAAATAATAAAAATAATTAATTATGGCAAAACAATCTATAAATTATTCCGCTCCGAATATGGATCTTATAAAAGGAGCTGCTGCTGCTTATGGAGCGCGCGGTTCTGCTGGCGGTTTAATAACTATGCCAGATATGAGCACACCAAATCCTGGCGCTGCAAAAAGACAGGCGGCTAATAACCGTGTTGCTACATTTTTAAATAACATACCTGGCAGTGATTTTAGCTTTGCTAATATTCCACAAAATCAACTTAATACTGTTAAAGATTATATATCCGAGCAAAGAAAAATATATGCTGACGCAGCTTTAGCACTTGGTCAATTCCCGCCAACATCTAGTGCTTATGCCGACGCGCGAGCAGCTATGACAGATGCGGAAAATAATATTCTTACCCTAAAAGATCAAACTAACACTTTTAATACTGATAAAGAAGGCTTCTTAAAAGACTACCGCGACGGCTTAATATCTGAAGGTGTTCCTGTAGAAACACGTGATACTTTGTCTAAATTATATACAGACGAAACACCTTGGAAAATTGAAGGCGGTCGTATATATGGAGACTTTAATGGGGAAATGAAAAGTGTTACTGATGCTCCAGATTATTTTAACAAAGATGTTGAAATAATGAACACTCTTTGAAAATATTCTACTAATGTTTATTCCAACCCTGAATTAATGCAAGGACCAATCCGTGATGACTACCGCTTAAATATTATGAGTGTGCTAAGTAAAAACCCACAGGAATCTATCCGCTCAATGACTGCAGACTACGGCATTCCTTTTGACATAGATAAGTATGGTAATGATACCAATGCAATGATTAACGCTGCGGCTGATTTATGGATGGAAAAACTTGATGATGTTGCAAGCCGCGGTGCTGCTGCAAAAGCAGAAGAAGAACGTAAGAGATTACAAAGATTAAATGGAGGCAGAGGCAGCGACCAATCGACAAACCCTTTTTATAATACCGACGCTCAATTGTTATTTCAATCAATTGCTGGCAGCCAATCAAATTCAGGTGTAGATACTGGAAAAAATTTTAGATTACCGCTTAATCCTGCCGGGAGAAAATACCAAGTTAGCTGGAGCAATGGTAATGTTGTTTTTAGAGATAAGCTTGGCAAAAAATTTATTGATCCTACAACAGGGGAAGAAACATCTGAATTTGTAATAAGGCTAAGAGACCTTAGCCCTTTGTATGGTATTGAATTTACAGGAGCTAACTTTCCTGGGTTTGTTAGCAATGTAGATGCTGAGCAAACAATTCTTAATCCTGCTGTAGCCAATCCGCAATCTACTGGGGCTAGGCCAAAACCGCAATTTTAATAAATAGTATATTACATGTTTGAAATTTGGAAACAGCTATCTGAATCAGGATATACAACTAAAACGTTTGAAGAATTCAAAAATGAATATTCTTCAGAAGAAGGACAAAATAAACTGTACGAAGGATTGTTATCTGAAGGATTGACTAGTAAATCTTTTGATGATTTTTCTAATCAATATTTTGTTAATCCACCAGAAAAAATTAAAGATGTTGTTTCTCAAATAAAAGCATTGCCTGGTTTTGATCAACAAAAAGTTGACAAAGAAAAACAAGAAAGAAGTAAAGCGTTTTCTGATTTTCAAGATTATGCTGATGAATATTTAGATTTAGATTTAACTACAAAAGGTCAAAGACCAATTGATAAAGGGTTTACTGTATCATTACCTACGCCTATTGGCCCTAACATCCCTCTTTTTAATATAAGTGATCCTATTAAAGGTAGAGATATTGAAGAACTTTCTCAAGATCCAAAATTTGAAGAGGAACTTCGCGGTCAAATATTAAGTAATTATAAATTAAATAACCCTAACGCGGCTTTGCCTGATGATTTTACTATTGATCAAATTGTAAGAAGATCAATAAACGCTAAAACAAATGAAGTTAGACAGGACAAAAAATATGCTGCTTTAAAAGAAAAAGAATTTTTAATAGAAAACAATCAGTATATCCCATTTTTAAACGAGGGCACTAAAGGATTTATTTCTGAAATGACTGATGCGGAACAACGAGCCGCAAACGCTAAAATTGAATTAACTAAATTAAATAATCAATTAAAAAACACAAATTCATTTGAAACTTCATATGCTGAGTTATTAGCTAAAAAAGTAAATTTAGAAAAACAATTCCCAGATTTATTAAAAGAATTAGATTCAGACTACAAACCATTTTTAAATTTAGAAACAGGACAAAGAATTAATGCTAAAGAAGCAGAAGAACTTCCTGCAGAAATGGTTGAAAACCTTTCAGAAAAAGATAAAAAATTATCTGAATATTATAATTCATTACCAGCTGAAAAATTAGAACAAGCTTATTTTGAGCATTTGTTATTTAAACAAAATGCTGCTGGTATAATGAATCAAAAAGTTACATCTTCTTCTCCGATTGACCCAAATTCTCCATTAGGTCGTAGATACACACAAAAAGGATATAAGCCAAATGAAGATGGCACATTCACTGTTCCATTAAAGCATGCTCCATATGGTACTGGAATCTTTGATGATAACTTTATTGAAGAACAAAGGTCTTATTATAAAAATGATCAAATAAAATTAGCCAAAGAAGCGGAGGCATTAAAAAACGCTTATTTCTTAAATATTGATCCAGCCTCAATTAAAGAAGATGTTGGTGATGTTCTATTACGCGGAGCTGAAGTATTGTTAGAAGCTACCGCGGGTGAGGATGCTTATATGTTTGGGACATCAAAAAGAAAAGAACTTGACGAACTTGAGAAACTCTTTATTGATTCTGATATAGAATTAACTAAAGAAGAAAAAGAAAATTTTGAAAGAAGCCTCGGTTATAAGATATATGAACAAGGAATTGGATTTCTGCCTGAGATGGCAAAATTTGCTGGGATTAATAAAGTAGCAGGGGCAGCTGGAATTACCGCTAGGATTGGTCAGCTTATAAATTCAGGTAATAAAATAAAAAAAGCTGCTGGTATTACGCTTGATGTATTATTTGAAGAAGCTAAATTTAAAATAATAACTCAAGGCGAGTCACAAACCGGGACTGGCGCTGGGTTTAAATTAGGTGGAATGGTTTTTGGCAAATTAATTCCATTTAGATTTACAGCGGAATCGGGCCTTGCTAGCTTTAATCCAGTCCTTGAAAAAGTAGTTTTTGGCGGGATGGGGGGTGCCACCGCATCAGAAGTTGCGTTATTAACAGAGGCTTTATATAAAGAATTGAAAGGCAGCAAAGATTGGAAAACAAGCATGGAAGATGAATTCGGAAGCTTAGATGAAGTTTTGGAGCGCATGTTAATTAATGTATTTGTTTTTGGATTAACTGGCGTTGCTGGCATGACTGAAAAAAGCAACTGGATGTCCATGTCTACAAAGCGTAAATATCAAACTGATCTTAGAAATCAATTAATAACTGAAGGATTATCAAAGTCTGAGCGAAATAAAATTATTGCAAAACTAGAATTAGTTAACAGAGATATTAATATTGCTGATAGAAATTTTTTAAGTCAGGATATTGGCTCTATGCAAGAAGCACGTAAAGAAGCAGAAAAAATTATAAGCTTAGTAGATTCGTCACCTGCCGATGTTGCAAATGCTAAAAATTATATAATTAAAGTTCAAGCGGCCACCGCAGCGGCAGAGCGTAATATTCGTCGTCAATTTGAAAATATTAAAAAGTCTGGTATTGCTGGTGAAAAAGATATTAAACTTAAAATTGTAGATACCGAATTGCCAAATGGGGATAAAGCCACATACAATAAAGCTACAGGCGAATTTACTTTTAATATTAATAAATATAAACCAGGACTTTTTGCTCAAGAATTTGGCCACTTTTTTGTTGATTTAGCTTTTAAAAATAATCCAGAATTTGCAAAAACATTTAAAAATAAAATAGCCAAAGAAGTTAATTCTAAATTATCTGGTAAAAAATTTAATTTTAATGATAAAAAAGGCTTAACCTTTGAAGAGGTTATAAATGAAGCATATGAAAAATCGGCTCAACCTGAAGAATATGTGATGAATCTTGTTGAGTTTTTAAATAAACCAGAGTATAGAGATATATTATTAGAAACTAATTTATTAAGCAATATTAAAGATAATGTTATTGATGTAGCTAATAGATTAGGATTAAATTATAAAGCAGAAAAAAACTTCACTACCGCACAACAATTATTAAAGTTTATAGATGATTTAGGCACAGTTGCAGAAGGTGGAAATTCTTCAGCAATAAAAAGAAAATTTGAAGCGTTTAAAAATATAATAATTGACGGTAAAAAATTAATTGATTTAAAAACAGGACAAGAAATTTTAACAGAGGATGCCCAGGCTGATATAATGGCATCTGCTCCTATTACCGAGTCAGAGAAAAAAGATATATTTTCAAAAGCAGAAAAAGCTTATGAGCAATTTGCAAAAGACAATATAGATTCCGCTGGCCTTATGGTTGGTGTAGAGTTTGAACCAATCATTAGTAAAATGGCTGATCGTATATACCGTGATGTTCCTGGATATGAGATGGACAAACAAAATATCATTTCCGATGTAATGATGGAGACCCGCCCCGGGTATGGCGGTGTGCCTGCTTTAGTAAAATCATGGAGCCCAGAAGGTGGAGCAAAGCTAACCAGTTATGTATTTGGTAATTTGCCAAAACGTATTATAGGTATTGTAAATAAACATTATCCGCACCTTGGAAAAACTCGCGGTTTTGAAGAAGGAGAATCCGCTAAGTTTACAGAAGATCAAGGTTTAGGCGGAGAAAGCCGTGGATTTGTTGATATTTCATCTCCAGAATTAACCACCCGTGTTAATGCTAAAAAAGCTGAAACAGTTTTAGGCCTAAAGCCTGAGTCTATTAAAGAATTTGATAGAGTTGCTGAAATGGAAACTAAGTTTAAGTTCCCAGATATTGAAGCTAAGAATATTATAGAATATAACTTAGGCGAAAAAGGCAATGCATCTGTTAGTTACTATGCTAATAATACCGCTAACGTTATAATTAATGGTAACGCAGAAAAAATTAAAGCTAGAACACCTAAAGATGTTGAACAATATTTGAATAAAAAAGGCTTTACTATTGAAAGCCAAGAAAAGATTGGTAATTTTCGTCAACAAAAAATTAATAGCTTTAGAACTCAATTATATGATGTGCTGCAGGCAGAAGCCGGCGGCACTATAAATAAAGGTACCGCAGCATCACCTGAGTATTCTGCCTTTATTGATAGATCATTTACATTATATAAAGATTATTTTAGCCAGTCAAGCATAAATAAGCGCTTTGCTGATTTTAAAGAACCGGTAATTGACAAAGTTACTGGCAAGCAAGCAAGAGAAAAAACCGCCCAAGGTAATCCTATATTCACTAAAAAGAATATTACTAAAGCTGAATGGATTAAATATTTTGAAGGGGATGGTAATATTCGCATTGATGCACGCCGTAGAGCACTGCTTGAAACTATAGCCGAAGAGATTGGCTTTGATAAAATAATGGAAAAAGTTTATGATCAAAGTAAACAAGAACAGATTAGATCAAGACAAGCAGAGCTTGGGGTTGAACTTGTGGAAAACTTTGCTGTTATTTTAGGTAAACAATTAGACCGCCTACCTGGTGATCAAATTGTATTTGCCTCTAAAGACATTACAGAAGCATTTGATAATTTAATTGTTTCAAAAGAAGCTAGTGAATTAGAAAATATATTTAGACCATATGGTTCACGAGAAGAGCTTTACACTGCTCTTAGAGCGTTAATTAATAAGCCAGATGGTTGGCTGGCCGATAATCACCCAGAACTTTTTACTGTAATAGAAAATATAATAGCTAAGGATTTTCCAATAAAAATTAATAAAAAAGAAAACAAAAATTTTGAAGAATTTCTTAATGAACTTGGTGTAAATACAAATGAACTTGTAATTAAACAACAAAATGAATTTACAAATAAAGAATTAGGGGATTTTGCTAGTGCGGCTAAAATATTATTTAGATATTTGCCAAAATATTTATTTAGTACTACAGAAAAACAAAAATCTATAGGTACAACCGGTTCATATATAGGTAAAATTATTGGATTTGATTATGGCAGATTAACTGCTGATTTACGCAATAAACTTTTATTAGATAAAGAATTAATATTTGGTAAAGATTTTGAATTAATAGATTCAGAACCAGTAAAAAAAGCATGGGAAGTATTTGCAAACCTTACAAAAAATGGCCGCGAGGTTTTTGCTTACAAAACATCTAACCTTGGATTTTTTGATAAAATGGTACAAATTGATTCAAAGCCAATTTCAAGAGATCAAAAAATAAAAGAAGCAGAAGCATATAGAAATACGCCAGAGGGCAAGGAAGCTATTCGAGTAGCTAAAGCTCAAAAACAATTTTTAAAAGCAACTATTTTAACTATTGATCATATTGCTCAAAAAGATAGCAATTTTAAAAAGAACATTGTTTCGTTATTTAGATTTAATCAAGGGACAAATTTAATTAGATATTTTTCACCTATTGAAACAATACAATTTACTGATGGAAAAGTTGGCAAATTAAAAAATGAGCATAATTTACCAAAAGCAAGATTTGCAGCTGAAATATATGCGGACATAGTTAATGGTACATTAACGCCTGAACGTGTTGATCAACTTCAAGAAAATTTTAAAAGCACAATAGGACCCGAAGCTAAGCAATCGGCAATTGATAAATTAATAGGCAGAACATTTTATAATAATCTTGCTTTTAAAATGGGCCTACAAGGCGAAAAAGTTATTAAAAGAGGCAAAGTTGACACCAAAGCTTTATTTGAAAATTTAAAATCCCAATTTAATTTAGTAGAAGGAAAAACAGAATATGATATTTTAATAGAAAAAGTAGCTAAAGACTTATATCAACAACTTCAGCCAAAAAATACTAGCTACACTAAATTTGAAAATATAATAAAAGAAAATGCAGAGACCGTTGCAACAGAAACATTTGCATCTAAAGATATTACAGAAGAGTTTGATAATATGCTTACACGCCGTACTGGATTAGGCGGGGAAATATCACCATCTAGAGCACGACAATTAGGCAAAGGTAAAGGCAAGTTTGATTTGTATATACCACCAAATGCTGAAGACTTTGCTGGATTATTATACAAATTATATGGTAAAGGCAAACAAGGAGATGCTGATATGGCTTTAGCACGTGAAACTTTATTATTACCTTATGAGCGTGGTGAAAACGCAATTAGTACTTATCGCCAACAAATATCAGAAAAATTTAAAGACTTTAATAAAAAGCTTAAGGCTTTTGATATGAAGTTTGATAAAGATGCAGTTAGAAGTATTGAAAATGCCGGGTTTACAGTTGATCAAGCTATTCGTGTTTGGATATGGGAAAAACTGGGGTATGATATACCAAATATAACATTGAAAGAGCAAACGGAACTAAGTAATATTGTAAGTAAAAATCCTAAGCTATTAGCCAGCGCAATTTCATTTAAAAATATGTTTGGTGCTGGTCGACCATATCCAGAGCCAAAAGGAGATTGGTATGCTTCTAATATTAAGTTTGATGCACATAGATATATAAACGAAGGAGCTCGTAAAATGTTCCTTGAAGAATTTATTACCAATGCAGACGCAATATTTACACCTGAATTTTATTCTAAAGCAGAAGCTGGATTAGGGCGCGGATGGGTTAAGAATATGAAAGAAATGCTTAACGCAATGAAAACAGGGCAATCTATGCCTACTAATTTGCCTGAATATGCTACTATAGGTTTAAACTATATAAATGGTGCAGTAGGTAATATAATGTTCTTAAATGGTAGATCTGCTACTCTACAGACTATATCAATGGCAAACTTTGTTAACTGGTCTGACAATAACATTTTAGCAGTTGGTAAAACATTAGCTGACCCTAAAAACTTTGGCAAAACATTTATGGAATTAATGAATTCTGATTTCTTAAAACAAAGACGTGATGGATTAGAGATTAGTGTTGAAGAAGCAGAAATAGCAAAGTCATTAAGAGAGACCAAAAATCCACTAAGCCATGTTTGGGGCAAGATTATTCAAATGGGATATACTCCAACAAAATTTGCTGATAGTTTTGCTATTGCCGCTGGTGGAACGCCATTTTATATTAATAGAACCAAAACATATGAATCACAAGGATTTTCTAATGCAGAGGCAAAGAAAATGGCTTTTGACGATTTTAGAATGCTAGCAGAAACCCATCAGCAATCTTCTCGTCAGGATAAAGTTTCAAATGTACAAAGAGGGTTAACAGGTAGACTTGTTTATTCATTTAGTGGCGCTCCATTCCAAATGGCTCGCGAACAAAAGAAGGCTGCATTAGATTTTATTAATAGACGTGGCGACGATAAAACAAATATATCTAAGTTTATTTACTACGGTGCAATGCAAAACTTATTGTTTACAGCGTTGCAGCAAGGTATATTTGCAGCCGCATTTGAAGATGATGAAGTATTAGCAGGTACAGATAAAAGAACTAAACGCCTTGCTAACAGTATGCTTGATACAGGATTAAGATCTTCTGGTTTGCCTGGCGCTATGTTAGCTATGGGTAAAAATGCCATTATAAAATACATGGAAGAAAACGAAAAAGGGTACCAAGGTGACATGGGAAATGTTGTTGGCGAAGTATTAAATATTTCTCCTCCTGTAGGCGCTAAATTTAGAAATATATATAAAGGACTGCAATCAAGAAAGTTTTTATTGCACACTAAAAAAGGCAGAGCCGAAGTTGAAGCATCAAATAATTTTATAGAAAACCCATTAATGCATGCTAACGCTCGCATATTGGGCGGCATTACAAATTATCCTGTAAACCGTTTAATGACAAAAGCAGATAACTTAACTACCGCATACACAGGATTACATCGTGGAGTTGAGGCGGATGCTTGGCAAAGAGTATTTTTAGCCGCAGGCTGGGATAAATGGAGCCTAGGATTTTATGAAAAAGCTAAAGAAGAAGGCCCTAAGAAATCAAGAAGTGAAAGAATGAAAGAAGTATGGGCTGAAAAAAGAAAAAAAGAATGGCAGGAAGATTCAATAAAAAATGCAAGAATGCTGCTAAACGTTAAACCAACAAAAATTAAAAAAATAAACTTTTAAAATGGCAGAAATATCTAAAGACAGCAAGTTTACACTAAGTATTGAATCCTTGGTAGTATTAGGAGGCGTAATAGTAACTACGGTGGGTATGTGGTTTACGCTTCAATCTGAAATAGAAGAAGCAAAAAAGCTGCCGCCTAGTGAAGTGTCACGAACTGAATACGATCTTAAAGACCAATTAATTCGTGAAACAATAATGAATACTCAAACGAAAGTTGAGCAAAACAGCAAAAAGCTAGATGATATAGACCAAAAACTATACGAACTAATTAAATCAAAATAAAATGAAAAAATTAATTTTAATTGCAGGGTTATTATTCGGTCTAAATGCAACCGCGCAAAAATTTGATTTAGTACAAATTAATGCTGATTGGAATCAATCAAACAATATAAGCTTTAAATACGTAAACGGCATACCAGTTAAATATGCCCGCTTAGAAGATCAACCACCTCATTTTAAAACCACAATAAAATCTGTGCCAACACTTATATTATATGTAGACGGAAGACTTAGTTATAGCTGGCCGGCTGGTATTGATTTAAAATGCAAAGCCACAGAACAAGAGGTTGCTGCTGTTATTAATAAGTTTAAAAATTAATAAATGGAAAAAATTAGCAAGCACGTATCATATAAAGAAGCTACATTTTCTCAAACAGCCACCCGCAAGGATATTGATAATACACCAAGCGAAGAAATATTAGAAAGAATGCGTGTAGTTGCTGAAAATATATTCGAACCACTTAGAGCACACGTAGGAGGCCCAATTAAGATTAATAGTTTCTACCGTTCTATTATGCTTAATACTGCAATAGGAGGGTCTAAATCAAGCCAGCACACACGAGGTGAAGCAATTGATATTGATGATACGCTTGGATGCATGTCAAACAAAGATATGTTTACTTTTATTAAAGATGAATTAGACTTTGACCAACTTATCTGGGAGTTTGGTGATGATGACAACCCGGCTTGGGTACACGTAAGCTATGTGTCTCCAGAAAATAACCGCAGACGCATTCTTAAAGCTTCAAAAGTAAATGGTAAAACAACGTATAACGTAATGAATGTATAATTATGAAAAAGAATACTAAACCTTGTTGGAAAGGGTATGAAATGGTTGGAATGAAAAAGAAAGGCGGTAAGCAAGTGCCTAATTGCGTTCCGGTAACTTCAAAACGTAAAAAATGACGACGTTGAAATTATCATTAAAACAATTGTAGCTTATTAAATTCTATAATATGGCTCAAATATTAACGTTTTTGAGCTACAAAAATAATTTTAATGAGCTTTAAATAAAAAGAGGCGCTGTTTCCAACACCCCTTTTCGACTAACTAAACTAACTACATGAAAAACTGCACTCTTCGGAGTGCAATATTTTTTATGCTATGCACATTACTAACTAACCAAAAGTTATTATACCACGCAAATAGTTATAACTTTTATCCGTCGCAAGACAAACAATCCGGATCCATAGCGGCAGCCGCAATATCTCCTCTTAGTACAGATTCTGTACGCACATAATATAATGTTTTAATACCTTTTTTCCAAGCTTCCAT
>Ga0070752_1001298_pt1 | contig 17840 bp, 18 predicted proteins | sample VirMetDEL_Aug_30_FD_77440 | JGI IMG/M metagenome (GOLD analysis project Ga0070752, IMG submission 77440) | Aqueous microbial communities from the Delaware River and Bay under freshwater to marine salinity gradient to study organic matter... | ecosystem: Environmental > Aquatic > Marine > Coastal...
GGCATTTCATCGTTTATTCAAAATGCTGGCCCTGCGGTTGCGGCTGGTTACTTGCCATTAGAAGCGGCTAAATCTCTGTTGATGACTTCTGTGCGTAAATTTAAAATGGGCCGTGAAGTTGAGGATGCGCTTGATATGATCGGCGTTGAAGAAGATGGCGAAGACGGGCAGCTTGATCCGCAGATGCAACAGATGCACGAACAAATGCAACAGCAAATGCAGGAACTGCAAGGCCAAGCCCAACAGCTACAGCAAGAGAACGAACAGCTAAAAGCTGATAAGAGCGCAGAAGCCCAACGCACTCAAATGGATGGCGAAAAAGCTGTTGCTGAAATTGAGTTAAAGCGCGGCGATCAAACATTGAAAGCGCAAGAGTTTGAACTAAAAGCTTCACAGCCTGTCGTAACCCCGCAAGAGCAATGGGAATATGATATGCAAATGGAGCGCGAAAAGATGGCGTTTGATGCTGAACAGAAGGCATTGGATCGGCAAGCTGAAGCTGAACAGAAAGCTTTGGATCGTGAAGCAAACATTGCAAAAGCGATTATTGCTAAGTCAGACAACGAAAACAATATTGATAGCGCCTTGTCAGATTTACACGCAAACAAGACTTTAACGTACAATGATGACGGCAGCATTAGCGGTTATGAAACAACGGATATTGAATCAACAATTTCAAGAATTAAAGACGTTATTTCAAACCAATCTAATGCAGACAGAGGCGGCATGGAACAGGCTTTGGTGAACATTGCGGATATGCAAGCGCAAACAAGTCAGTTAATTGTTGAATCTAATGAACGTCTAGCCAGCGCAATAACTGCACCAAAGCGGGCAATTTATGAGAATGGCAGACCTGTTGGGATTGAAACGGTTTAATGGCGACTTGGGATGTTAGCAAATGGGACGAAGGCGTATGGGACGCTGACCCGTCACACGCAAGGGCGGCAGGTGGTGGCGCTAAACGCAGAAGGCCAAACGAAAAGATTGTCTGGTATGACGATTGGTTAAAGTCACAACAAAAAAACGATGTACCAGAAGAAGAGCAAATTGAAGATATTGAAGAAGCGATTGAAGTTGTTAAGGCGTATAAAGAAAAAGTTGTTTCGACTGTTGACGCAAAGGCTGCAATATTAAAAGCTAAAAATGCTGAAGATATGTTAAACCAAGTGCGTGAATTAAAGATTTTAATGGAAACGTATTTTGCAATACAGCAAGAGAAATTACGAGTTAAGAAACAAGATGATGATTTTGTCAGCATGTTTATGTTAGGGGTTTTATAATGGTTACGATGGCACAAGCTTTAATAAAGAAGCCTGTTCAAACTATTAATAGCGAAGGTGATGGTTACAGCCCTGTGTCGCAAATGTCTAGCGGGCAAGGCGGTTTACAAGGGTGGAATCGGGCATCTAACTTTAACAACTTTATGAACAACTCAATACCAGGGTATGCCATACAAGGTTTGATGCCAGGCGGTCTTGGTCTTGGGCTTGCTGCTAGAGCAAATAATTCATACGCCAACAACGTTTACACAAATGCAATGAATAGCAGAGAGAGCGGCGGCTTTGTTCCTCAAGTTTTGCAACCTGTTAGATCAGCGCCAAAACCAAATATGGGTGGATACGGTGCTGGTATGAGTGACGGCGGTTGGAGCGGTGATAGTGGATATGGAGCTGCTAGTGGTGGTTACGGCAGTATGGACAGTGAATATTAATATGAACGATCACAAAGAGAATTTAAAAGAATATAAACACAATTTCGCAAACATTGATTGGTCAACTAAAATTGACAAACCAAAAAAAGTAATTGAGTATATACCATTAGCGCGGTCAAACTTGCCTTCACCTAGAATACTAGGCGATTATGAAGCATATGAATGCCCTGTGTCGGGCAGAATGATTGAAGGCCGTAGAGCGCACAAAGAAAATTTAAAGGCTACTGGTTGCCGAGTTTTGGAGCGTGGTGAGAAAGAAGACAACGTAAAAAACGCACAAATAGCAGCGCAAGCAGAAGATAAAAGACGCGATAAAGCAATTGATGGAATAGTTGATTCCGTTGCAAGCGAATATTTTAAATAATCCAATGGAGACTTTTAAATGGATTTAGAAACAACAGCTACTGAAGACGCAACACCCGCAGATATTGATAACTTTATGGAATCTGCTTTTGATGAGTTGGAAGAAACTGGCGAAATAACGGATGACTCCGACATAAGCGAAGATCAAATTGCTAATGTTGTTGAGGCCCAAACAGATTCAGATGTTGAAGAAGGCACTGATATAGATGACGCAGACAGAGCAGAGGCAAGCAGTGAACCTGATAATCAGACCATCACCGCGCCGCAGTCTATGTCTGCGAAAGACCGTGAAGCGTTTTCTACACTTCCACCCGAACAACAGAAATGGATTTCGGATCGTGCGAAGGAACAGGAATCAGCTTTCACACAAAAGACTATGGAACTTGCAGACCAAAGGAAAGGTTACGACAAGCTAGATCAGATATTAGCACCAAGACGGCAACAGTTAGCACTAGATGGCATGGATGATAGCACCGCAGTCGGTCAGCTATTTGCCTTATCAGACTATGCAAACAATGATCCGATTGGCTTTGTTAAATATATGATGAATGCGCGTCAGATCCCAATGTCTGCTTTAACTGAATCCGCTGGGCCACAACAGCCCATCGACCCCCAATTAGCTGCCATGCAACAAAAAATGCAAGGCTTTGAGAATTTCTTAACACAACAACAAATGCAAGCACAACAGCAAGCGGAAACTGCCATTAATGGTGATGTACAAAAGTTCGCGCAAGACAACGAATTTTATGCAGAGCTAGAAAATGAAATGATTCCAGTTGTTGCGGCATTGCGTCAAAACGATCCAAGCCTTTCTAACCATGATGCGTTGTCAAAAGCCTATAAGATGGCTATTGCGGCAAATGATGGTGTATCTGCTAAAGTTGAAGCTTCAAAATCAACTAAGGCAGAGACAGATAAGGTTGCATTGGCGAAAGCCCGCGCAGCTAAGTCAAAGAAGGCAGCGGCATCTAATGTCGTTCGTAGCGGCGCAAGACCCGCTGGTAAGGCTGGTGTTGAAAATGTTGAGGACTTTATCGGCGGCCTTGTTGATGAGCGCATGACAGCTTAACACAATGAAAGGAAAGTCTTATGGCTTCTCCAAATAGCTCGTTTACCGAAATTTCGGCAATTACTTATCGGCATTTTAAAGATAAGTACCTTGCTGATAACGTCACAAACCATACTGCACTACACCAACGTCTAACAGAAAAAGGTCAAGTTGGTCTTGTTAGCGGCGGTTGGGAGATACAAGTTCCGCTTGATTACACCGAAAACGGTACATATCAGCGTTACTCTGGCTATGACACTTTGGAAGTTTCTCAAAGTGAAGTCTTCACGGCAGCTAACTTCCCTTGGAAGCAGATTGCCATTAACGTTGTTGCTTCTGGCCTAGAAATTCGCCAAAACAGCGGCAAAGAAGGCGTTATCAAGCTTGTCAAAAACAAGTTGAAGAATGCAATGCGTACCGCTGGCAACAACTTCTCTGTTGATATGTATTCTGACGGAACCACAGCTAACCAGATCAATGGCTTGCAAGCTCTTGTCTCTGACGCTGGTACTGGCACTGTTGGTGGCATTAACTCCTCAACTTACACCTTCTGGCAAAATGCACTCCAGTCTGCGGCTGCACCTTTACAGGGCGGCGGCGGTATTACACCAAGCGCAACAACAATTGAAAGCTTGATGCTTCCATTGTGGTTAAACTTGACACGTAATAACGATATGCCTGATTTGATTGTTATGGATGACACGTATTTCACGTTCTTTGATAACAGCCAAACAAGCCTGAAGCGTTACACCAACACAACAGACGTTGCGGCTGGTTCAACTTCCTTAAAGTACAAGGGCGCTGATGTAGTCTATGATTCTGTTGCTTCTGGTATGCCAGACGCTCATGCTTATTTCTTAAACACAGATTACATCGGGCTTTGCGCTCATAAAGATGCAAACTGGACAGAAGTACATGAGAAGTGGTCAGTAAACCAAGACAGCCAAGTTCTACCAATTATTTGGCAGGGCAATATGACTGTTTCTAACCGTTCACTTCAGGGCGTTATGAAAGCCTAATCGGTTTTTGTGCAAACTTTATTTCCTGAAAGGAAAATCAAATGTCTAGTTATGATATAGTAACCCCAATTGTTGGAGCGCAGCCTATTGCTGACACTTCTGCAACTCAACTTAACCCGCTTGGCTTAATTGTTCAGGCAGTTGATACTGCATCCACCGCTTATGGCGCTGGTGAATTTATCTACTTAAAAGGATTAGCAGCAACGGCTGTTGGATCTTTTGTTACTTACAACGCTGATGACAACTCAACTACGCTTTTGGCAGCTAATGCCATTGGCCCTGTTGCTGTTGCCATGTCAGCGAATCTTGCTGGCTATTATGGCTGGTATCAGATTTCTGGCAAAGTTGTTGGTAAGGCTTTGGCTGGTTACGCTGATAATGGCCTCGTTTACGCAACTGCTACCGCTGGCAGCATTGATGATGCTGTTGTCGCTGGTGACCGTGTAAAGCTGGCTAAAGGCGCATCTGCCGTTGGCACACCATCTTCAGGTTTAGCTGAATTTGAAATGCAACGTTCATTTATGGATGACGCAACAGCGGCTTAAATAAATCGGGGCTGGCTTAATTGTCAGCCCCTTTTTACTAAATAAGGAAAACAAATGGTTGATATGCTTCCAGAAGAAAAACATGGTTTTTATGTTGAATTTGAATTACGGGCAGAAGAAGACCGCAATGAATCAATGAAAACGGGCTATCCTGTTTTTCACGATATAGAAATTGCAATCATTACAATGCCAGGCGGCAATCTTGTTGTTGATAAGGTTGTGTCTGATGAATTATTAAATGAGTGGAAGCGCGGTATACCTGGACGCAAGCCACCATCTCCCTTTGCCACATCCGCATATGAGGCATGGAAAGAAGGGCGTGAAGCCCCCGTAAATGGAATTGATTTAAAAAACTGGCCTGGAGTTACCCCAGCGCAATTAAAAATGTGCCAAGGCTGCAACATTCGCACCGTTGAAGATTTAGCAGAATCAAACGCTGATTCTATTCGCAAAATGGGCATGGGCGGCGTTGCTTTAAAAGATAAGGCTATATCTTATTTGAAGTCTGCGGGTTTAAACAAAAACAGTGAAGAAGTGAGCGCTTTAAAAGTTGAGATGGAATCTTTGCGTGAAGCTGTCACAAAAAGAGATTTGCAGATTGAGAAGTTAATGGAACAGTTGACTGAGCCAGAAGATGAACCAAAGCGCAGAAAGAAAGCAGCGTAATGGACACGCATTTTTTTGAACGGGATGGCATTGATTTTATATCAATCAAGATTGATGCAAGTACTGCCGTTGATCTTATTGCAACGGAAGACCACAAAGTTAAATACAAAACCGAATGGATAGCGTACAATGCAGTCGTAAGAGCGCACAATGCTGATGGTACGTTTAAGGCAGACGATCCTGCAACGCCTGAAAATGAAGCGTTTGTTAAAGTTAAGAAGAAACCCGCTAAAAAGAAGGCGAAATAGTTATGACATTGCTGACGATGGTAAACGGCGCACAAGACACAATTGGTCTTACACGATCATCTGTCGTTGTTTCGTCATCTGACGGCAATACAAGGACGCTGTTAGCTTTGGCTCAAACGGAAGGGCGAGAATTAATTGAACGCTATTCTTGGCCTCAAACACAGCTAGAAGCTACTCACACAACGTTAGGCGCTGAACTTCAAGGCGTAATGGCGACACTTGCGCCAGGCTTTGGTTACATTATTAACCAGACGTTTTGGAATCGCACACTAACGCAACCTGTTACTGGCCCATTATCGCCACAAGAATGGCAGCTTCAGAAAGCCCGTGTAACGACAGGCCCATACTCTAGCTACAGGTTACAAGGCGGGAAGCTTTACGCTTATCCAGCGCCCCCTGCGGGCAACACATGGGTGTTTGAATACCAGACTGTAAACTTCTGTGAATCTAGCAGCGGTACGGATCAACCTGCATGGTTAGCTGACACTGATGTTGGTTTGCTAGATGAAAACTTAATGCAAATGGGCATTGTCTGGCGTTTTAAGAAAAAGAACGGCTTGGATTACTCAGAAGATTTCCGCGTTTATGAGCAGAAACTTGCCAATGAAACTGCAAGAGTTGGCGGCAAAAAGGTATTAGATATGGCTGGCGGCAATCAATCTAATACAGGAATTTATGTGCCTGAAGGTTCTTGGAGTTAATTAAGTGGAAAGTATGCAAGAAGCCTTAAATAACAATTACCAAGGCATGACACACACAGGCCGAAAGCCTCAAGGCTTGCAATTTGCTCAAGACATTAAGAAAACCATAGATAATGCTCCTAACGCTATTCTTAAATGGGTGCAAAACAATCCTATAGAAGCTGGATTAACAGCGGTATCTACCGTCACTCCCTATCCGTTTGATGCAATTCCAGCAATCGGTGCAGAAGCAGCACACTATTATAATAATCCTGACAATCTAACGCCAGGCAATCTTAGCATTTCTGGGGCTTCTGTCTTAGCTCCCGCAATTCCTGGCATGGCTGTGTTAGGCGCTTTAAAGAAATCAGGCAAGAGCATGGCAGACGCTCTTAACCCAGATAGAGCAGCAGATATAATAAATGATGGGAAAAAATACCTGTCTAATGCGGAACAGAAAGCTATAACAGCGGCTGAAAATAGAACTTTTGGAATACCTGATAGACAAAATTTAATTGATCAAGCTAACGAAACAGGTAACATGATAGCTCCCCCTTGGGGCGCTAAAGGGCCAAAAATATCTTTAGGCAAAATGTTTTCTATGGAAGATGCTTTAAAAATAGATGCACCGCCTTCAGGAATGTACCAAAAACGAAATGTTATTACTCCAGAAGATATTCCTATTGGTTCAAATTTAACTAACTTATCTGGTGATCAATCTGGAATTGGTGTTTTAAAAAACAGTTTGTCTGGAACATCTAAGGTAGATTTAGACGGTGGGTTTGGTTACCCACAACGTGTTGGTGATGATATTTGGAATAGTCATGGCCCTGTGGTTAATCAGATTCAATCAATTGCTGACGCAACACCTGATAAAAAAACATTTGCATTAACCACAGACATGACACCTATAGCTTTGCATTTTAATGATATGGTAAACAAAAGATTTTTTGAGTTGTTTGACAAAAAAGCAATTTCTAACGCTGACGATATTAATGAAACAATTGCAAAAACATTTAAATCTTCAAAAAATCCAGACGGAGTAACAGGATTTCCTGGTATAACATCACCTAAATTTAAAAAATGGATGAACAAACTAAACGGAACAAACAGGTCTACCGTTTTTCTTGCTTTAGATAAAGGTGGAATGCAGAAATTAGGTGTACCTGATTTGGGTGAAATAAAACATTCTATTAGCTCTCCAGATAGCCGTTACCGCCAATCAAGCCTTGACCCGCTTGTTGGGTACAATGCCGCAGAGATAATTCCTGGAAACGTAGGTATACCAAATGAATTGTTAGACATTCCACATGGAACATATCCTATGGGAATGAAGGGTAATTACCCAGGCGGTTTTGATGTAAAGTTGCCACGCAGTGTCGTATATCCACAATGGGCTGAAAAAGTTGCGGAACGTGGCCTTGCCCCTGCACAAGTGCAAGGGTCATTTAGACAAAATAAAATTATACAACCAGTAACACAACAATGGCAAGATAAGGCTATGGCTGCCCGTGAAAGGGTTCTAAAGAATAAATGAAGAAACTATCATCATCAACCATAGATATTTCTGTCGGCGTAACACCAAAATCTGCACAGATGTTTTTCTGTGCTTTTATTAGTTCTGTTTGCACTTTTATTGGCAAATCGTGGAAAAATATTTCTTCATCCACAATGTCTGGAAAACAAGCAACTTGGGCTACAAAAAATGCAGATTCTATCGCGTTAAACGCAGATTGTTTTTTGTTCATAATATTACCCCCTTTAGGAACTAAACATTGTAACATTAATATAATAAAAAAGAAAGTATTTGTGTGATGCTCCAGCCACTAGCAGATAACTCAAGAAAGTCACCAGTATCCAATTCGTTAAGCACCCCTGCTCCTGTTAGGGGATGGAACGCTAAAGATTCGCTTGCTGACATGGAAGAAGATTGGGCTATCACGCTGGAAAATATGTTTCCTAATTTAACTGACGTTGAATTAAGAGGCGGATATGCGTCACATTCAACGGGCAACGGAACGGGTGCAGTTGAAACTTTAGTTGAGTATTCTGGCCCAGCAACGAAAAAGCTATTAGCTTGCGCTGGCGGTGTTATATATGACGCATCTGCGGCGGGTGGATCAACGTCTATTGCTACGGGCAAATCAAACGCACGTTGGCAGACTGTTATGTTTGGAACGGCTGGCGGTAATTTTCTTTATATGGTCAACGGTGAAGATGCGCCTATTTATTACAACGGTTCTTCTTTTACTACACCAACACTAAGCGGAGTAACGGCTACAAATATAGTTGATATAATTGCCCATCAACGTCGATTATTCTTTGCTTTTAATGATAGTTTAATTGTTGGTTATCTGCCTGTTAATAACTTAGCTGGAACAGTATCAACTTTTGATCTTGGCGGGTTATGCAAGAAAGGCGGCAAGATCCAAGCCCTTGCAAGCTGGACAAGAGATGGTGGTTCTGGCCCTGATGATATATTTGTTGCCATTACTTCTGAAGGCGAAGTTATATTGTATTCGGGCAATGACCCTGGGACTGCAAACTCTTGGCTTTTGGTCGGTGCATCGTTCAGCATTGGTAAGCCTATTGGTCGCAGATGCGTTGAGGTTGTTGGCACTGAGGTTATGGTCACAACTCAGGACGGTGCGATTCCGTTATCAACTATGCTGCCGATTGATAGAGTTGGCGCGGCTGGTAAGGCATTGTCTGACAACATACAAAACGCATTTATTGCTTCAGCTAGAAGCTTTGGAACCGTGTTTGGGTGGCAATCAATACACTACCCGCAGGGATCTTATGCGCTGTTTAATGTTCCAGTTAGCATATCTGAATCATATCAGTATGTAGTCAACACGCAGACAGGCGCATGGTGCAAGTTTACAGGGCAAAATGCGGCTTGCTGGGCGCTGTTTAACGGTGATCTATACTTTGGTGCTACAACAGGCGGTGTGGTCTACAAGGCCGATACAGGAACATCTGACAACACTGCAAATATTGAATTTACAATTAAACCAGCTTTTAACTATTTTGGTCGGCGCGGAGTAAATAAGCTTTATAATTTGTGCCGCCCACACTTCACATCAAATGGCGCTCCAAATGTTGCAATTGATTTAAATATTGATTTTTCTGATGTTGCACCGACAAGCATACCGTCAGCAACGTCACTTAATGCTGCCTTGTGGGACGTTTCAAAATGGGATGAAGCAAATTGGTCAAATGAAATAGTTATTGCAGATTGGTTGACCGTTTACGGAATTGGTGATTGTGCAACGCCAACAATTCGTGGTGCGGAGAATGCCTTATCTATTAAGTTTTCTGCATACGATATGATTTGGCAAACAGGAAACGCATTGTAATGATTGTAAGATTTTTGTTTATTATTGTTGCCATTGCTGCTTTTAGCTCAACGGCACAGGCAGACCTAACAACGTGCCAAGGAAAGTATGCACTTTGCGCTGCATCGACTTGTCAGCCAACAGGCAGAACTATTGCCACCAATAACGGCAACACATACCCAGAAGTCGTATGCAAATGCCCAATTATAGACGGTAAAGCTATTGCAGACACTACTATGGGAAATATGCAAGGTTCATGTGATCCAATAGACGATAATCACGTATGGAGCTTATTTGCTCCAAAGAGATACTACCCACAAGAGGCAAGCAACTTCAGCAAACGACCAGAAAAGATGCAAGCTGTTGTACAAAAATGCGATGCAAGTTTAAATCAAGGGTTTAATGCTAGTAATTGTTTCAGCTTTAATTGCAAGATTGGCCCTGACAACATTGCAATTTGTCGTTGCCCAATGGGACAAGTTCCAGCAAACACAACATTCTTAACAGAGGCAGGGCAAGGCAACCCAGAAGCTTGTTACCAGCATCCAGTTAGCTTGCCTGTTCAAAAGTAATGACGCAACTTATCTTTGATCGTGACGAAGAATTAGCACAATGGGCTGAACTTAATTACCCAGATGCAGCCCCTTTATGCAGACCGTTATCGGCAATTGGAATGGCTGACAAAGCTGGAAACATTATTGGCGTTGCAATTTATCATAATTACCGCCATAATGATATTGAAATAACTTTTGTTACTTCGACCCGCCGTTGGGCCACGAAGGGAACAGTCAGGGCATTATTGCACTACCCCTTTGAACAACTTGGCGTACAGCGAATGACCGCAATTACAAACAAATCAAACAAGAAGGCGAGAAAGCTGCTTAGTGGGCTTGGTTTTTTGTTGGAAGGCACACATCCATATGCGGCAAAAGGTAAGACTGCTTGCACGTATGGTTTATACTTAGACAATGCAAAGAGGTGGTTAAATGGGTAAATCTACCCCGTCCGCACCAGCGGCTCCTGATCCAGCGGCAACAGCGGCAGCGCAAGGTGCGGCAAACAAAGAAACGGCAATTGCTCAATCTCGTTTAAATCAGGTTGATGAATACACGCCTTATGGCAGCAGTGTATATTCAGAAACAGGAAGCCCCGTTGATGGAATACAAAGATTCAGGCGTGATACGACTTTAGACCCAGCGCAGCAAGCTATTGTCGATCAGCAAACTGGAATATCAGGCCAGCTTAATGCGTTAGCGGGCGATCAAATATCAAGGGTTGGCAGCAATTTAGCAGATCCATATTCGTATGAAGGAATGCCAGGCGCACCTAGTGCTGATGCAGCGGCTAGACAACAGACTATTGATTCTATGTTTAGTCAGTTTCAATCGCGTTTAGACCCACAATTTGCAGACGCTCAAACAGCTTTAGAAACTCAACTAGCTAATCAAGGCATTGGCGTTGGGTCTGACGCTTTTACGAAAGCAATGGAAAGTCAAAACCGTTCTAAAAACGATGCATATCAGTCAGCAATGAATGCCGCTATTACGGGCGGCGGATCGGAACAATCTAGGTTATTTGGTTTGCAAGGCAGTGCTAGAGAGCGGGCAATTCAAGAATATGAGCGCACCAGAAACGCGCCATTGAACGAAGTTGCTGCGTTAATGTCAGGCACACAAATCAACAACCCAACATTCTCAGCTATTCCACAAACTGGAATCAGCCCAACAGATATTGCTGGCCCAATCAACACAGCGTACCAAGGCAGTATGAATAATTACAATCAACAAATAGGCGCAAATAATGCCGCAATGGGCGGGTTGTTTGGTTTAGGCGGCGCTGTTGGTGGTGGTTTAGCTGGTAATACTTCTTTGTTTTCAGACCGTAGAGTTAAAAAGAACATTAAAAAAGTTGGCAAATTAGATAACGGACTTGATGTTTACTCATACCAATATAAATGGGGTGGCCCACAACAAATTGGCCTTATGGCGCAAGACGTTGAAAAAGTTAATCCAAAAGCTGTGCAAGAATTTAACGGTATTAAGGCAGTTAATTATTCGGAGGCTGTTCTGTAATGGCAAGTCGCAACGTACAATTTTATGGCAGCATGAATAAAGCACTTGGTGGCGATCCTATACAGCGTGACTATGCACAAGATCCAAGGCGTTTAATGGCTCAACAGCTAATGCAACAAGGATCAAGCACTGCACCTGTTCAATCGCCATTAGAAGGGCTTACAAGGGCATTGTCGGGCGTTGCAGGCGGTTATTTTGGCGGTCAAGCACAACGTGATATGCAAGAGCGTGAACAAGCGTTAAGCAGTGATATATCCACGGCTATGGAAGCTGCAACACCGAGAGTTGTTCCTGCAACCCCTGCCACATACAGCCAATCTGGTATCGGAGACTTTGAGCCAAGCACACCTGAAACTAAAACAAAAGGTGGTTTTGCTGGTATTGTTGATGCGTTAAGGCCAATGGACAATCCTGATCTATCTAACTTTAGGCAACAAGCTTTAATGGGCGAAATGCAACAACGCCAAGCGGCAGAGCAAGCGGCATTGGCTAGAGTGCAAAAAAGAGAAGATTTAGAAAATGAGTTAAAATTAAAACAAAAATACCCATCAAGTGCAACTGGCAGACCAACATCGACAATACAAGATTCAAGAGAGTTAACAATACTTCAAGACAATGTAACAAACGCAACTACGGCAGCAGGAAAAGCAGATGCTAAAAGAAAACTTAATAACTTCATTGAAATTAAAGCTTCAGATTTAAAATATATAGAAGCAAGGGAAAAAGCAAAACTTCAACCAAAAATTGAAGCGGCTCCTTTAATTGCTGGCGCAACAGAACAAGGAAAACAATCTGTAATAGCATCAGGAAAAGCGTTTGAAACACTTGCTAAAGTAGGTCAAAGCATAGCAAACATTGATGATGCAATTTTGCAAATTGATAATGGCGCAAACACTGGGCCTATAATTTCTATGCTGCCTAGCTTTACCGCTGCATCTGTAAATTTAGATAACGTGCAAAGACGAATGGGTTTAGACGTTATTGGAAATGTAACATTTGGGGCATTGTCTAAAGGTGAACTTGATTTAGCGTTAGCAACGGCACTGCCAACAAAACTTGATCCTGTGTCCTTAAAAAATTGGCTAACAACAAAGAAATTAGCACAACAAAAATTAGCTAGGTATGTAAGCAAAGCAGCAATTTATTTGGGTACACCAGGCAATACGGTAGCTAGTTGGGCTAAATTGCAGAAAGGAAATACAGGGCAAGGCGGCACACCAAAAAGAATAAAGCTTGATGCTCAAGGAAATATAATACCATGACACAAGAAGTAGAACTTGCAGACGGAACAATATTAGAATTTCCAGACGGAACCAGCCCCGCTGTTATACAACAAGCGGCAAAAAAAATTATTGCCCAAAGCGCTGAACAACCAGAAAGACGCCCTGAACAACCGCTAGGCACTACCCAACAGCCTGAACTTTGGGGCGGTGGTAGTCAGTTTTCAAGCGGTGTTTTGCAAGGTTTAGGCGACGAATTAAAAGCTGGCGTTGCCGCTGCTAAAGAATCATTTTCTGGTGGACTTCCTTTTGGTGAGGCATACGACCAAGCCTTGCCACAATATCAAAGATCAAGAGAACTTTACAAAAAAGAAAACCCAATACTAGCTCCAACACTTGATATTGCTGGACAAACAGCGCCTTGGCTTGCTGGCGCTAGGTTTATGCCAACCCCTGCCCCTGGATCTTCTATGATTCAAAAAATGACGCAAGGAGCAAAGATTGGAGCGCCTCTTGGCGCGTTGTCTGGTTTTACAAATGCAGAAGGCGATGTAGTTGACAGAACAATAGGCGGTGGAACAGGTCTTGTTGGCGGAGCGGTTATTGGAGCAGCCACGCCCCCTGTTGTTGAAGGATTAATTGCAACTATTAAATTTGGAATTAATCAGCTTGTTTCTCGACTGCCCTATCAACAGCAATCACTGGCTGCTCGCAAAATTGCAGAAGCTATGGAGCGCGATGGAGTAAGTCCAGAACAGGCCGCAGCTAAAATGGAAGAAATGGGTTCAGAGGCTGCATTGCTAGACCTTGGCCCGAATACACGCGCCCTTGCTGGATCAGCCCAACAAACTCCAGGCGAAGGAAAAACAAAAATAACTGACTTCTTAATCAACAGGCAAGAAGGCGTAAGAGACGCTGACAAAGTTATTCAAGGCGGTCAGGTAAATAGAGTTGCAGGGCAGATTGATGATCTTGTCCCAGAAAAGTATGTTGATACTGAGGCCGGTATAACTGCCGCAAGAAAGGGTTTTGGAAAGGACTACAACGCAGCACGGGACGGTGGCGACCTTGTAGACGTTATGCCTTTAATAAAAAGCCTTGATGACGAAATTGCCAATTCTAAAGGCGGCATTCAGTCAAGCTTGCAAAAAGTGAAAGACTTGCTTGTAGACCAAAACGGAAACCCAGAAATAACGATTGAAACTCTACACCAGTCAAAGATGGCTATTGATGAATTAATGTCTGGTGAGGCCCGCACATCTATGGGCAGCGTTTCAAAGGGCCGTGTGAAGGATTACACGAATAGGCTTATTGAGGCGATAGAAAGCAGCGGCGAATCGGGCGCGGCATACCAAGCCGGTAGAGTTGGCACCCGTGGCGAATGGATGAAGCAAGAGGCACTTGAAAGCGGTGCTAAGTTTATGAGTAAATCAGAATTTATAAATCCTAGTGAATTAGCTGCTTCATTAGCTAAAATGTCGCCAGAAGAATTGCATACTTTCAGAATTGGCGCGGTGCAGGCGCTTAAAAATAAAGTTGGCGACCTGACGCGCAGAGCGGACGCAACTAAGAAAATAATGGACATTACAGGGCTTGAAGACAAAATAAGAATGGCTTTTGGCGACAATGAGATGTTTAAGAAATACATAACTGGCCTTGAAACAGAAAAAGAAATGTTCAAAGGCTATTCTATGATGGGTGGCTCACAAACGGCAGAACGTGAAGCGGCTAAAGCAGACGCTGTAATTGACCCGTCAAGAGTTATTCGTGGTTTAATCAGAATGAAGTCACCTAATCCTTTAGATACAGTTGGCGGCATGGTGGACATTCTTGGTGGTAGTAAAGATCGGCTACTAATGTCTGAAAAACTGTCAAAAGGATTGGGCGAAGGATTAACTGGGCAAGACTTGGCTTCTATACAAAAAGCTTATCGCGCTGGTGAAATTACAAACAGAATTAAAAACAGAATGATAAAAGCATTAACAATAACGGGCGCAACAGGCGGTCAAGAAACAATGCAAAAAGCTTTAGGAGCAAGATAAAATGGCACGTAACGGATCAGGGTCTTACACAAACCCATACCCCAATTTCGTTGCAGGAACTGTAATTTCCAGCGACCAAGTTGACGCAAACAACAGCGCAATAGCAACGGCGTTGACGCAATCAATTGCGGTTGACGGACAAAGCACTGTTACGGGCAACATCCCAATGTCGAGCAAAAAGTTTACGGGTCTAACTGTTGGAAGCGCATCGACGGACAGCGCAACTTTAGGACAAGTTCAAGCCAGTGCATATGTATTTTGCGGTACAATGGGCGGGGCTGCGGATGCTGGCACTTTAGCCCCTACACCTGCCATAACAGCATATGCGGCTGGACAGCGGTTTTTCTGGAAGGCATCAACTAGCTCTAATACAGGCGCCATGACGGTTGCTATTAGCGGGCTGTCTACAATTGCAATGCAAAGCGACAGAGCGGCATTAGCGGCGGGCGATCATGTCGCGTCAGATATTTACATGGGTATCCTAGATACCACTTCAACCATGCAGATTATGAAGATTGCAGACGCACCAGCGGCAAGTGCTACCGTTGCTGGATTAATTGAGATTGCGACTGATGCGGAGACTTTGACGGGTACTGATGCCACACGCGCTGTAAGTCCAGCGGGATTAACTTCTGTATACTCAACAATTAGAAGCATACCGCAAAACAGCAAATCAGCGGCTTATACGTTAGTTTTAGCTGACGCTGGTAAGCACATATACCATCCAGGCGCTGACACTACCGCCCGCATCTGGACGATCCCTGCTAACGCTTCTGTGGCGTATCCGATAGGCACTGCCATAACATTTGTAAATGATACGAGTGGTGGCGTTATAACTATTGCAATAACGTCTGACGTTCTTGTTTTATCACCAGATGGCACAACAGGGTCACGTTCATTAGCAGCCAACGGAATCGCAACTTGCATAAAGATGACGGCAACAAGATGGATGATTAGCGGATCGGGATTGACCTAATGAGTATGCAGCAGATAATGTTTGCCAGTTTAGCATCTGGCGGCGATTTTGTTATAAATGGCAGTGGATTATTTGATGGTAGCAGTGGTCAGTTAGCACGAACCCCTAGTAGTGCAGGAAACCAAGACAAGTTCACAGTTGAGTTTATATTTAAACTATCCCTTGGGCTGACAAACCCAATCCTTTTAGGCGTGAACCCCACATCAAGCCAAGCTGATACTAATTCGTTTACTATTCAGCTTATTGGGTCAGGCACAACAGGTTACAATGTTCGTGTCGTAGGATGGGGGACAACGTGGTTGGAAACAACACAAGAACTGCGTGACCCTGCTGCCTATCAGTCACTTATTGTGGCTTGTGACAGCACTAATTCTACGGCAGCAAATCGTGTTCGTATGTATCTAAACGGTACAGAAGTTACGGACTTCGCAACACGCAATAACCCCACACAGAACCAAAACTTCGGGATGAATGGAACTGTGCCACATGAGATAGGGAGTTACGCTGGAGGATCAGCGTTTATCAATGATTATGTGGCTAGAGTAGTAAGTATAGACGGATTACAACTAGCCCCAACATCATTCGGTGAAACTACAGACGATGGATTCTGGAGTATTTCGGATGTAAGTGAATTAGACTTTACAGGCACAAATTCTTTCTTAATTGAAGGCGGTGCTAATGTAGCGGCTGGTTATGATAGTGTATTAGTAGCAACAGCCGATAGACCGACAACAACAGTAAGTGCAAGTTCTTCCCAATACACAGGTGCGACAGGGACGGCTACTTTCTTAGCTGATGATTTAACTGTAGCTAGTAACAGTAGTGTTAGAGTTAATGATACTTTTACTGGAGACTTCTCTATATCTTTCGATGGCTATAATGGAGGTACCGGTATTGGTCGAACATTATTATACCCCAGTTCAGAAGACGGCACGTATAACAGTGCTGTTCAACCTGGAGCTAACTACGGAAGCTTCTCTGGTAATCAGTTCCTAATAGATCACAACGACGGTTCTTATTATTCTAATGGAGCATCTTTAACAGCAAGTCTTGGGGCAACTTATGGAGTCAGGGTAACAGTAACACGTAAGGGGTCTGTTCTTAGTATTTATTATGATGGAGCATTTAAAGCGGTATTTGCTAATGGCTACTCAGGAACACTGCGTCTTGTACACGGTGGGGCGAATGCCACGGCAACTATTAATACGGTCAACTGGACAGATTGGTCTGCAACAGGTTTACCAAACGACTTCACCAAGACAGGCACAATAACCGCCACCAACGATTCTCCGACGAATGGTGGTGATGACAATGAATATGGTAATTATGCTACGTTTAACCCCTTAATACCTGACACTAATGCAGGAACACCTGTTTACACGGATGGTAATCGACATTTTGCAAACGCGAGTGGAACTGGTTATTGTGGGGCTTCTACTTTAGCTATTAATTCAGGTAAGTTTTATGTTGAAATAAAGCCTAACACATTTGTGAACGATGAAGAGATTATTGGTTTTGCATTAGCCTCAAGTAATGTTTGGGGGTCAACGTTTCAACTAGGTTATACATCAGGCCAAGGTGCGGGACTTCATACTTTGTCAACTTCTGACACTAAGCTAAAGATAGACGGTGGCTCATTAACCACAGTTGATACAAAGATGTTATCCCCTGATCGAACAATTATAGCCATCGACAGTGCAGCGGGTAAAGGCTGGTTAGGTTTTTATGATAACAGTGGCTCAGTGTCTAGGTGGGTTGACACTTCTGGCACTACAAGAACAACAGATCAACCAGCAGCAGGGACTAACGCAACTTGGACTTTCACAGCTAATGAAGCGGTGTTGGTTGGTTCAAGTTTATATGGCGATGGTAACACAGACATATACGCAGACAGTGGTGATTGGTTAGGAAC
>Ga0070752_1001314_pt1 | contig 17691 bp, 18 predicted proteins | sample VirMetDEL_Aug_30_FD_77440 | JGI IMG/M metagenome (GOLD analysis project Ga0070752, IMG submission 77440) | Aqueous microbial communities from the Delaware River and Bay under freshwater to marine salinity gradient to study organic matter... | ecosystem: Environmental > Aquatic > Marine > Coastal...
ATATGCAATGTTATTGAACAACTGAAGTGCTTTTTTTTCATTTCCAATAAATTTTTCATCTTTCTGTAATAACTTAGATGGGTAAAAAACACTATAAAATAACGCTCCTTGAGATTTATAAATCTCAAATGTTCCTGCACCTTCAGGTACCCCCTTTCCATATTCTAACTTTTCACCGTCCTTATAAAACTCCCAAGATAAAGGTTTTTTAATATCAAAACCACCTAAGTTTGCAATTCGAGCGTTAGGTTGAAGTTTAACAACAACAGATGATGAAGTCGAATTGAGTTGTTTCCAGGTACCATTATCTCCTTTTGGGTGCATATAGGATAAAAACATATTCAATGATTTTATTTCTTCAGGTGTTAATTTAGTATCAGATTGTTCATTAATAACCCTCTTTACTATTCTTATTAATTCTGATTCAGTTAGTCTTACTACTTTTTTCATAATTATATTTTTAATATAAATATCTATCAAATAAAAAAAAAAACGATTTTTAACCTTGATTTAAAATATATTGTCTGGTTATGGAATAGAATCGGAAATTAAACAAAAACAGGAGGAGGCGTTGCCACTAGGTGAGTCTATGATTCCTGAAGCCCAACCATCTTTAGTGGTTGGGTAGTTCACTTTTTTACAGACTTTATTGATTTAATGTTACCACTAAAAATTTTATTACCCACTCTAATTTGTAAATTTTCATTAATATTCTTAGATTCAATTAATAAATTTTCTTCATTCATAAGTTCTCTAATACACTCTTTAATAGTTTCCTTTAAGGAATTTGTATCTACTTGTGGTTCTTGAAATAATGGTGGTATTGGGTCATCATAATTATTACTTGTCGGCACATTAACTTTTCTTTGTGTTGTTTCTCTAAGGTTACTATTACTAGTACTTCTCATATTTTCTATACTATATTCTTCAGAATTCATTTTTTTACTTACTTGGTCTATAAATGATTCCGATAATGTTGGTGTTGGACTAACGTCTGGTATTGGTGTTTCAATCATAGCTTTTTTTATGGCATCTGGTAATTTAGAATTCATAATGGATTCTTTACTCATATTTGATTTTGGGTTCATGTTTGGTGTCCTAGAAGTAGGTACAGACATGTTTGTTGATTGATTAAGTTGTGTTGGTATATTAATAGATTCTGTTTGAATATTTCTATTTGTTCTAATTCCCTCACGATTTTTATTCATGGCATCGTGTTCCATAAATTTTTTAGCGTTTAATAACGTTTGTTCTAAATTTTTCATTTAATCAAATTTTGCATTAATCCATACTTGGTTCATACTTTTGTCACCATTAGGATTGTAGTTTGGTCTAGGTTGATTAAACTTTTCAGTTGTAGGATTCCAATTTCTAACCCTATCTAATCTAAAAAATTTCCAACCAGGTACTTCAGTATCTGTGGCCCCTTCGGTCTGCCAAGCTCTAACAACTGGATTATTTTTTTTAGTTGTACCTGCAGCTACTGGTTCAATAGTTCTCCATCCAGGATTATTTACTGTATCACCTTCATAGTAAATAACACAAGTATTTCTATTTTTTATAGCTTTTTGGACTTCGTCCCTATTAGCTACTTCAAGTATAAGTGAATGTAGTGTGTTGTAAAGACTCATAAAAAACTTATTAACTTAAGTTAATCGTATTACTACCGATAGCGTCATCACTAGGAACACCGTAACCATTACCCGCATTATATGAGTTAGTTTTAATGTTATCTTTCCTAGTTAATATATCTGTTTTTGTTCCAGTATTATCATCTCTAACACCTAAAAAAACTGCAGTCCCTCTTCCTTTTTCATCCCCATCACTTATAGCATTGGGATGTTGTGGACCATATTTGTCAGACTTAGGACTATAAAGATTTTTAGGAAATAGTTTGTCTCTCTCAGCTTGAGCATACTCACTTAATTTTAGACCTGGTTGTGTTTGTTGTTCTCCTGCCATAATTTTTTATTTATAAATATTTTATTTTTTTATTTATGCCTCAAAACCTAAGTTAAATAACATAACTCTTAGTTTTGAACACGATTCTTCGTTACATGGACAAATTTTAAATTCAAAAACAGTTATTTTACCTAATCTTAAGGTTAAACTATATTTTTGTTTTTTATTTCCACTTTTCCATGAATTAATCCAATTAACCATAATTTAATAATTTATAAGTTTGTTTATTCTTTTTATTGTTTCTCTTAATGTTTCAACACTATCAACTTTAGGCACCTTAACTGAAGTGGGGTTTTTGTTACCATCTTTTTCATGTTCATCATAATGTGTATTCATCATACCACCATTCATTTTAGCTTTCCTACCCATAGATTTTCCATCTCTAAGTTGTTTTTCTAGTTCATTAAAAACTTTTTTACCATAATCACCACCAGTTAATTCATAAGGTCCTGTACCTTTTTCTTCATTTCTAAAAAAATTATTTATTTTTTTTAGTAGTTCCATACTAATGATTGGATTTTTAACTATATTGATAGCTCTTTGATATCCTTCAGTAGTTTTTGGACCTTCAAAATTTTCTACAGCAACCTTAATGTGTTTAACACATTTATCTGGTACTCTTATTTGTTCTCCTTTTAATGCTTTATCTGGCATTATTTATACTTTATTTAATATATCATTAGGGTTTACACCTTGAGCTTTACAAGCTCTTTTAAATCTAGAACCCATTTTATTTAAAAGTGGGTAGTCTTTTTTATCGTGTAATTCCATCTCAACACCCATTTTTATTTCATCTTCTTCGTCTTTTTTACTTAGTAAAACTTCTAACATATCTTTCATTTTTTTGTTAGACAACTCAACTAATCTTTTTCTATCATCATTTTCAGCTTTTTCTTGTGACACACTAGTAGCGTAACCATATTCTTCACATTTTTCTTCTGCTCTACGTCTAGTTAAACCATAATTATCCATAAAGTATTCTAAACAGTCATTCGTTGTTTCTACATCTGTATCTAACTCTTCATTATCACCTAGACCACCACCTAGATAAGCTTCACCCCAATATCTTTTATAATAATAACCAAATCCATTACCTTTTTGATGTGCGGTTTTAACCATATCATCAGTAGTACTTCTACTAATTTTATTACTTTTATTAATTCCTAAAGGAATTTTAGAATTAAGCATAGAACCATCAAAATCAACTAATTCATCAAGTTCTTGGTCATTATTATCCTCCAACTGTTCATTTTCCCACATTTCATGTTCTTTATCTGGGTGAACTTCATCACAACTTTTGCCTTTATGTGCTATTCTGTCCATACTTTCTTTTTATATATAAATATTAATGCTTTCATTAAATATTTATTTATGTATGAGTCCACAAAATTTAAATAATTATTATTTCAATAAATTAGATGCTAGATTAGATTATAGTAGTTATTATGATATATTTTTAACATCTGATGAATGGGATTACAATCGTGAAGTTGTATTCTCACCATATCTTATATGTGTAGGTGACCACATTAATGATTATCTAAGTGGTAACACTTGGTGTTCAGATTGTTTACCATTATGGATTGATTTAAACAATCCACAATCATCAAGAAAATTACACCCTTATTTATGTGATGAATATGATGAAAATAATACTCTATTAAGTTTATCCTATTGGTGTTCAGCAACCCCAAATTCAAGTGATACTCAATGTACTTGTCCAAAATGTGAAAATAGAGATTATACTGGTAATACTAATTTTGTACAATCTATTTGTGATGTTGGTTTAACTGGTGTGGATAATGGACTTGTACAATATATGAGTGGTAATACTACAGAGTACGACATATGTAAGTTAGAATTTATTAAAGTATCAGCTTCAACAGCTATTATCAGTGGAACAACTGGTAGTGGTTGTGTGGGTAATTTTATTGAAGTACTTAGTGGTTCTGTACCTGCAAGTGTTGAATCTTATTTAACTAGTGGACAAATACCTTTAAAGTATCCTTGTACTGGTGGGACAGATTCTGTAACTAGTGCAACAACAATAACTTGGGAAAATTTTAATTTAATAGAATCTGGTATGACTTTATCTGGTTGTTGTTATTTTACAACAGGTAAAGATGATAATAGTGGTTTATATTTAACTTTTTCAAGTTTTACACAAACTTTTAGTGGTGATTCCTTTACAACACAATTAGTAACAGAAGAAGGTTATTGGCAAGCACCATGTCAAGTAGAGTCTTTAAAGATTTGGACAGATATGCCAGAAGAATATAAATGGGACCATTTACATTATGATAGAAGATTTAAGATGAAACAAGTAACTGGGTTAACACACCAATACAGTTACGGTATTGAATCTGTGAGTGGAGAAACTGAAGGTTATTACAATAATTTAAGAGGAGGTTTTTATCAAGGATTTTATAAATTATATGATTACCCTTATGAAGTATTACCACAAAGAACAGAATGTGGATGGACAGTTGAGAGTCTGCTTAAATTTGATGTTGAGTGTGTAACCGAATGTATAATTCCAAATACACAAACATTAAATGATGTTTACCCAAATAATAAAGGCATATACTTCTATATGGGAACAAGAGCGGAAAATAAATTTCACAATTATTATTCTGCTGAAACAGGATTATTTACTTGTGACCAAGGAGATTATAGTTGTTCTGGAATTCCAACACCAATTATAACTACTGGATATACTGGTGACTGTGGTACTCAAGTACAAGTAATAACATCAACATATGATGAAACAATAGATTCTTTAAGTAATTCTTTCGCACTTAGATTAACGGATGATGGTAGAGTAGGTTATAGAGCTTTATATTATACTGGTAATTGTATTACAACTTATTCTGATAAAAAAGTATTAGATTGTAATACAAATGAATATTATACTATTGAAAATTGTGTTACTGGATTAACATATAGTTCGGGTTATACAATAATTGAAAAATATAGTGATGTTGTTTGTGGATTGACTGGTTCTACTTTTGTAGAAACTTGTCCTTGGTTATTAGTAACTGCAAGATTCAAAAGAAATTATTGTTATGATGGATGTGATTTAGAGAATAAAGGTGGTGTTAACGATTTAATAGATATTCCAGTAATTGACACACCAGGATATATAGATTCTGGATTAAACACTACTTCAACAACATTAGTCAGAGAAGCTCCACTAATGCCGGGGTGGAATGATATGGGAAATACTGTTGTTGTTACGGGACAATATCTAGGTTCGGGTGAAATAGCTACTGGTTGTACCACAAGTTGTGGTTGTAGTGGTTGTACACAAACGAATTGTGCTACTTGTGGACCAGGAACTGGTTGTACTACAAACTACACTAAATTAACAGAAAAAATAAAATTTTCTAAAAAATGGTCTGACGATAAATCTTTTAGAACTGGAACATTAACAATTTTTGTAAATGGTAGACCAGTTTTAACTGATTCTGAATTTGAGGAAATAATCCCTAGAAGATTAAATACTGAAAAACAAAAACAAGTAGGTGTTCCTTTTAATATTTCTTGGGGCGGGGGTACTCAAGGATTAATTGATAATCAAACGTTTAATACTGACACTAGTGGAAATACGATTACTTGTCCACCATATGTCCAAGACCCTGATGATTTGGGATTATTAATAGAAAAGAATTTTGCTGGAACTTATATTGGTGGAATATCACAATTAAGGTATTATATAAAACCTTTAGGTTTTGATGAAATTTTCCACAACTTTTTGGTAAACAAAGACAGATATAATTTAGTTGATTGTGCTGGTGGTTGTACGAATGGTTGTGGTCCTTGTCCAGCTATAGTAATAAGAGATTGTGATTCTTTGGATATAATATTAGATTTTGCTATTGGTCAAACTAACACTTCTGTTAATAGTTTATCACAATTTATAGTATTACCAGAATACACATCAGCAAAATTTAATGGAGCGTTAGTGGATAATGTTGTTACTTATGTAATATCAGTTATTGAAAATATGGGTAACGGACCTACAACTGTTATAACTAACAATACTGCTGTCTTTTCAGTAAGTCCAACTGACATAATTAAGGTTGATATAGTTAAATTTGACCCAACAAAAGAAGCTAAAGTAACAATATTAGGTAATTTAGCTAAGTAAAAAACTATTTATAAATAAAAAAAATATGTCCTGTAAATGTAAAAACATTATAGAAAACTTTCAAGGTGGTACAATTCCTTTGGACACTTCTTTTTTGGGGAATGTGGATATTTGTGGTTCAGGAAGTACACTTAGCGTATCAAATATAATTGGGTGCTCACCAGTAACTATAGGTTCAGATAGTGGTTGTACATCTGGTAATACAACTTTAATTGTTAGTGGAAGTTCTGTATTTAGTTGTGATATTGACATATTAGGTAACATATATAGTGGTGGTACAAATCTATTAGATATTTTTTCTGGATTTAACTCAATTTGGACTTTAGACTTTACTGACGGAGTATTAACAACAACTTTATATGCGGCCTATAATTTAACAATTGACAGTGTGACTAACGTTTTAAATTCACCCACAACTACTATAACAGTTGAGGGTTTACCGTATACGTTAGGAAATCCTATAACATTAGGAGAATCAATAGAAGTAACAGTTAGTACAGGTTCAGTAATTAATTTAAATATAACCCAATAATGAGTAATTTGTATATAAAAGTTAAGAGTGATACCTCTATTCCGACCTCTGAATGGGTAAGACCTACAGATTGGTTAACAATGCCAACTGTTGAAGATACAGACGACACATTTGTTGGATTACATGCAGTACGCCCAAATGGTGCTAACTTCGCCTCATTTATTTTTACAACAGACGTTGGAGACTACCAAGTAGATTGGGGGGATGGTAATACTGATACTGTAGCAAGTAATACACAAGCACAACATCAATATGATTTTACTAATCCAGCTTTAGATGGAACATTAACATCTGAGGGGTATAAACAAGCAATGATAACTGTTACACCAGTTAGTGGACAGTTAAAAAGTACAAATTTTCAAGTTAGATATTCAGGTACACCTACAATAAATTATAGTTACGCAAGTGGGTTCTTAGATTGCATTTTATCAATGCCGAATGCAAGTAGTGGTGAAACCGTAAGTAGTGGTCAAACTATTAAATTTAGTGATGCTACCGTATTAGTAGCTCACAGTTCTTGTCAACGTTTTGTTATAAAAACAATTGGTGAAGCAATAAGTTTGGATTATATGTTTAGAAGTTGTAGCGTATTAGAAAGCGTATCATTATCAGGGATATCCAATGTTACAACTATGCAATATATGTTTGCTTATTCATTTAATTTAAAAACTCTGTCTCTTTTTGACACTTCTAATGTTACAAACATGAACAGCATGTTTGAATTGTGTGCTGGTTTATTAACTATACCTCTTTTTGATACATCTAGTGTGACTACTATGCGACAGATGTTTTTAAACTGTTATTCATTAATAACAATACCACTCATAAACACATCTAATGTGACAGATATGTATAGAACATTTGAGGAATGTCGCTCATTAGTAACTATTCCACTAATAGATACATCTAGTGTCACAAATATGTATCAATTATTTCAGGCGGATTATTCATTAAGGGAAGTACCTTTATTGGACACATCTAGTGTTACAAATATGAATAGTACATTTACAGGATGCCGTTCTCTAAAAACTATACCTGCGTTAAACACCTCTAATGTTACAAACATGGACTATTTTGTTCAAAGTTGTTATTCACTAGTAAGTTTACCTTTACTTAATACAAGTGGTGTCACATCAATGTATAGAGCAATTTATGGTTGTTATGCATTAGAAAGTATACCACTATTTGACACGTCTAATGTTTTAAATATGAGAGAAATATTTGCATATTGTTATGCTTTGAAAACTATACCACTTTTAAACACATCTGGTGCTACGAATATGTTTGGTATGTTTTTTAATTGTACTTCATTACAAGAAGTACCAGCACTTGATACTACATCAGTTACTAGTCAAGGTAATCAATTCTTATACTGTCGTTCTTTAGCTCATACTGATATTATTTGTAGAAAATCAGTTAGATTTGACGAAGCATTACTTTCACAAAGTGAATTAGTAAACATATTTAACAACCTAATAGACTTAACTGGTTTAACAGCACAAAATATAAATATAAGTGGATGTTGGGGTGCAACTGCATTAACGGCAGGTGAAAGGCAAATAGCAACAGATAAAAACTGGACAATAACTGGATAACTATGGAAGATACAAGTGGATTTTATAAAAAAATAAGTAATGAAGAATGGTGGTTTGCACCTAACTTTGTATATCATAAAGATTATGAGTTACATAGAGATGGTAATCGTGAAAGTATAGATGGTTGGGATTGGTTTGATGAATCACCTCAAGAGTATTTAGATTGGTTAAAAACACAAGAAATTGAATAATAGTTAGATAATTAATATTTTAATTAATCTATTTATATAATATAAAATTTAAATTTATGGAATTTTTTATAAGAAAAGACTCTTTAGAACCTATTTTAAAAATGCAATTGATACAAGATGGTAGAAACGATTTTAGAAAATTCTATCGTAATTTGGAAAATGCGGTATTGAGTTTTTCTATGAAAAAAGTAGATACTGGGGAATATGTTATTTTAAATAGAGCGGCAGGTATTGTACAAAAAACAGAAATTGACCCAATCAATGACCCAGAATATTACATATATTATAGGTGGCAACCAACCGATGTTATGGAAGCTGGTAGATACCAAGGTCAATTTTTAATAGAATTTTTGACCGATGGGACCCAGCTAGTTGCTCCAGTTAGAGAAGACTTATATATCAATATACAAGACAGTTTTGGTATAATTTAAATTGACAAGTAAATAATTTTTTCATATATTTTAATCGATGTTAAGTAAAATTCACTTACGATGGTGAAGCTAATATTACAAACGAAAATTAATATACATGAAACCAACACAAGAAGAAATTCAAAAATTTTTAGAAGGTAGTGACCAAGAAAAATATATAGTAGCAATAGAATACGACTACCAAAGCAGTTCAATTTTTAAAATAAAAGAAGACCCAATAAATGGAAAAGAGATAGTTAAGGATAAGTTTGTTCCTTTTGCGTGGGTAGGTGATTTAAGACCATATAATTTTTATTCAAATAGTAAGGCTAAACAAAAAGAAGCCATGAGTAAACATGGTATTGTAATTGAAAAGTTACAAAATTTTGATGAGCCTAGATTAGTTAGTGGTTTAAATTTTATAATTAAAACAACAAAAACTTATCAAAATTTAATTTCATTTTTTAGAGAAGGTGGAGTAAATCCTTGGGGTCAAGATTCTAGAGAATCTATAATTATACTAAGTCCAGTAGAACAATATTTAATTCAAAAAGAAAAAAGATTATTTAAGGGATTTGAGGATTATAATGATGTCCATAGATTAGTTTTCGATATTGAGACAACAGCTTTAAGACCTTCAGATGGTATGATATTCTTAATAGGGATATTAGATAATAGAGGTAATAGTGAAATATTTTATGCTCATGATGATGAAAGTGAAAGACAATTAATTATTAATTTTTTCAATACACTAGATAGAGTTAGACCAACAATAATTGGTGGTTACAACTCATCTTCATTTGATTGGGAATGGATATTTAAAAGAGCGGAGATACTTGGTCTTAATATAAATGAAATTTCAAATACATTACATCCAAATATAAATATAAAGAGAAAAGAGTCATTACTTAAATTAGGTGCTGAAATAGAAGATTATACGTCTACTATTATGTGGGGATATAACGTAATTGATATTGCTCACGCTGTTAGAAGAGCACAAACAATTAATTCAGACATTAAATCTTGGGGATTAAAATACATCACTAAGTTTATCGGAGCTAATAAGGATAATCGTGTTTATGTTCAAGGAGATAAAATATCTTCAATATACGAAGAAAATGAAGAATTTTATTTTAATCCTAGAACTGGAAAATATAGATTAAAAAATACAGAAGGGTTAGAAAATCTACTACAAAGACATCCAAATGTTTACGAAGAAGTTAACGGTCAGTTTATAATTAAAAAATATTTAGAAGGTGATATTGAAGAAACTTTAACTGTGGACGAAGAATTTAACCAAGCTTCTTTTCTTTTGGCTTCAATGGTACCAACAACATATGAGAGAGTTTCAACTATGGGAACAGCTACATTATGGAAAATGTTAATGTTAGCTTGGTCATATAAATATAATTTAGCTATACCTAAAAAAGATGAAAAACGTCCTTTCGTTGGTGGTCTTTCTAGATTGTTAAAAACAGGATACTCAACTAATGTGTTAAAGTTAGATTTTAGTTCACTATATCCATCAATACAATTGGTACATAAAGTTTTTCCAAAATGTGATGTAACTGGTGCTATGGAAGCTATGTTAAAATATTTTAGAGATACTAGAATAAAATATAAAAAATTAGCTTCAGAATACTATGGTGTTGATGATAAAAAATCTTCATCATATGGTAGAAAACAATTACCAATTAAAATCTTCATTAACTCTATGTTTGGTTCACTTTCAGCTCCACAGGTTTTTCCGTGGGGTGAAATGGATAGTGGTGAAATGGTTACTTGTACTGGTAGACAGTATTTACGTCACATGATTAGATGGTTTATGGACCGTGGTTATTCACCACTAGTATTAGATACTGATGGTGTAAACTTTTCATCACCAGAAGGTGTAGAAAATAGAATTTACATAGGTAAAGGAAATAATGAATTAGTGGTAGTAGGAAAGGAATATAAAGGTGCTGACGCTGATGTAGCTGAATATAATGACCTTTACATGAGAGATGAGATGGGTTTAGATACTGATGGTACTTGGCCGTCTTGTATTAATGTAGCTAGAAAAAACTACGCACTGTTAACTGATAAAGGTAAAGTTAAATTAACTGGAAACTCCATTAAATCTAAAACATTACAAGGATTTTTGGTAGAGTTTATAGATGAAGGTTTAAAGATGTTATTAAAAGGTGATGGTAAATCATTTATTGAATATTATTACTCTTATGTTGAAAAAATCTATAATAAACAAATTCCATTATCTAAAATAGCTAATAAATCTAGAGTTAAATTAACAGTAGAAGAATACAAAAAAAGAAGTAATCAAGTTACTAAAGCTGGTAATCCTATGTCGAAGATGGCCCATATGGAATTAGTAATTAGAGAAAATTTAAGAGTAAATTTAGGTGATACGATATACTATGTAAATAATGGTACAGCTATGTCACATGGTGATGTACAAAATAAAAAATTAAGTGATGGTACTAAAGAAACGATACTTAGATGTTATAGAATACCTGAAAAAGATATAGAAGAAAATCCAGATATGTGTGGTGATTATAATGTACCTAGATACTTGAGTATTTTTAATAAACGAGTTGAACCTTTATTAGTAGTATTTAAACAAGAAGTTAGGGACACACTAATTGTTAAAAATCCAAAAGACAGACAATTTTTTACAAATAAACAATGTGAATTAATAAATGGTTTAGCTAGAAAAGAAGGTGACCAAGACGATTTAAATGAAGTATTAAGTTTATCTGTGGAAGAAGATGTGTTTTGGAATAAAATGAATCGCGACCCAGAAAAGTTTTTAGAACCATTAGGAATTTTTTAAACCATCGGAGGAAAGAATATACCAATTAGTACCATTAAATAATATCTCAACACTACTTTGTGGACCCATATTTATTTCCTCCCATTCTTCATCTATTTTACCTACTAATGGTTTAATTATTATATTAGCCATAGATTTAATATAAAACCTATTTAAAGTTTTGTTATCAAGGTTTATAGTTAAATCTTTAGTTGCTATAATATACCTAGTACTTTTTGTTGTGTAATTATTTTCTATTGTTATTGGTATTTCTTCAAAAACCTCAGTTGTTTTTTGTGTTTCTATTAGATTTGTTCCTCCATTTTGTAAAACAGATATTAAAGCTATAGTTAATAGTTTATAACTAATTCCATCTGGTTGACCATTTTGGTCATATATAACAAAATCTTTTAAACCAACTGAATCTAATTCTTCAGCTAATAAACCAACTGAAGGTTTATTGTTATTTTTCCATTTGAACCTTACTGGTGTTAATTCTAAAACAGATTTTAATTCATTGTAGGACAACTTCTCAATATCTGTTTTATATCTCATAGAAGATGCTGCCTTATAAATTTCATTGGTTGACACATCAATTTCTAAATCATTTCCACTACCAGTAGGTATTAGACTAGATAAAATTTGTAAAGCTGATTTACCGTATGTTAAATCGGGGTCAATTCCCATTGAAAATACTGCTGTATTCGCTGATGTTGACGTAAAATTAAAATTATATGTAGAACTAGTTCCAGATAAATTAATATATAAATCTTGTTGCATTTTTGTACTACCAGACAACTCAGAAATTGTAGCACAATTTTGGTATACTTGTCTTGAAAAATCTGTCTTGGTTCTTAAACCATATCCTGGATAATTGTATCCCATACTATATTATATTATAAGGGTCTTGGAAGGGTCTGTACCCCAAAGTTTTATTTAGATTTTCCGCTACTAAAGCTTTTCTTTCCATCATCTTATCTTCTCTTAATCTCTCTAATCTTAATGTTAATTCTTCTGTTAATTTTGTTTTTTCATCTTGAGATTCACTAAATAATGATGAATAATCCATAGTTAACTCACTATCTGGTACTTTTAAAGCACCACTAAATTTACCTCTAACTCTACCCAAAGTTTCTTTAGCTAAAGCTGTGAAATATCTTCTAACCCAAGCTCTCGCTGGTGAATTTAAGTCTACCCATTCTATATCACTTATCGGAGCATCAGAAGGTATTCTGATAATATCTTTATTTTCTTCTAAACATTCATTCACATTATCGGGATTAACATCATAATACCAATACCAAACACGAGAACCTTGTATTTCATAACTACCGAAATCAAATTTACCACCTGGTACATTATATAAATGTAAGTATCTTGTCCCTTGTGGTCCAGCTGTAACTCTATAAGTTAAATCTGAACCTATTAATCTGTTTTTGATATTTCTATCTTGCATTCTTAATAGAATATCATATGCTGGCATCATATAATAAGAACCAACAATTCCCATTTGAGCGAAACCACCAGCTCCACCCATTCCTATACCACCGAAACCACCGAAACCACCTAAAAATGGGTCAATCAACATTTCATTTAATTCTGGTCTAGTATACCACATTATTTCATTTATCTCTCTACCAGCGGGTATTTGATATATTTGTTGGTTAGCTACTAACTCAACATAATCCTTTTTTAAAATCCAAGGACCCATAGTTTGTAAACCAACTATTTTGGAGTACGCGTAAGTAAAAGAACTTTCCCAATCTAAACTACGTGTGGTATATGCTCTAGCTAAATCAGCTTCGTCAACATTTATACCATATAATGATGACCATTGATTTTCAATTAACCAATCATTAACATACATAGCGTAGTCTTGAATTGCAATATCTAATAGAGAATCTAACATATCATCTTCAAGTTCTACACCCACTATTGGTGCTCCCAATTGATGTCTTAATTGTGTATAAAGTCTTTGTTTGTCTAATATGGAAACATTGCTCGGCATAATTTGTTTTATATATAAATATTACTAATTACGTTAGTTTCAACTATTATGTAACTCATTAAATAATTCTGACATAATATCTATTTCTGGATGAGATGGAATATCTCCCATAACAGTATCTATGACATTTTTCTTTTTTTGTAATATGTTATATATTATTCTTTCTATGGTATTATCAAATGTTGGATATAAACATGAAACATTTTTTTTCTGACCAATCCTAAAAGCTCTGTCTTCAGCTTGTGAATGGTCTGATGGGACAAAACTTAAATCATTCATTATGACAGCTTCAGCAGAAGTTAAAGTAATTCCAACCCCACCAGCTTTTAGATTTGAAATAAAAACTTTAATTTTTGGGTTGTTTTGAAATTCATCTACTGATTTTTGTCTATCTTCTTTAGACATTTGTCCATGTAATATAACTGAATTTTTTGGGTAAAGGGAATGTAATTCCATTAATGGGGCTGTAAAATTAGTAAAAACAATAACTTTTTTATCTTGTTCAAGAATATCATTAATTAATTCTTTTGTATGTTCTATTTTGTTTGAAGCTATGATTTGTCTTACTTTAGTTAATTTAGCTAAGTGTATTGTAATACTTTCATTTTTATTTTCATCAGACCAAGACAAATATTCACCCATTTCTTTTTCATATTCCTCAGATTTTAATTCCAAATATATTGGTGTTATGATTTTATCTGGTAAATCTAAAACTTCTTCTTTTAATCTTCTAGTAATTTTATCTTGTGTCCTATCTCTTAATTCTTCTAAATTAGAAGCTCCGTTTACATTCCATATTTTTTTACCGTTTGGTGCTCTAAATTGTCTTCCCTCACAATACCTAGTGACATACGCAATCCAATTACTTGCTACTCTACTATTAACTAATTTTAATAAATTATAATAATTAATGGGTCTAGAAGTCATAGGTGTTCCAGTTAATAACCAAACCTTACCTAACTTATTAGATATTTCATTAATTATTTTTGTTCTTTGTGCTTTTGGGTTTGATATATAATGAGCTTCATCAATAATAATTCTTTCAATCCCAGAATCTAATAAAGTTCTAACACTATCATTTTTAAATGAATGAAAATTTTTAAGTATGTCATAATTAATTATAATAAATTTTCCTTCTTGCCATTTTTTACCTTCAACTATAACAACTTCTTCGTTGGTATAATTTTCAATTTCTCTTTTCCAATTTATCTTTAGTGATGCTGGACACACAATTAAAGTACGTACATTATTTTCAATAATACTAGCTATTACAGCTGAAGTGGTTTTACCTAAACCCATATCATCAGCTAAAATGTACATATCATTTTTTAATAAAGCTTCTATAGCTGGTTTCTGATGTTCCATTGGGGGTCTATGAGAAAATGGTGAATAGTCTACTTCTATTTTTTTATTTGATGTTGGAACTATTTGTGATTTTGGTACCCAAAAAGAATACAAATCTTCTGATTCTATGATTTTACCCCATATATGATATGATTTTTCACCTTCAACTAATATTTTTTCAACCCAAATTTCTGTTGGTGCTTTTGGTAATAGTTTTTTTTCTTGTAGTTGTTGAGAATAGTAGGGGTCAATTTTTACTTTTTTTCTAGCTATTTTAGGTACAATTTCATGATTAGATAAAATATAATCAGCTTGATTCCTAGTTAAATTAAAATATTTACTTTTAATTTTTTCTTTTAAATCTAATATAAAGTTATTAGCACCAACATAATTGGTGAGAATAGTTCTTGCTTCAACTTCTGGTACTTTTATTTCAACCATGTGATAATTATCTAATTAAATATACGTAAAGCTTATATATTTATAAATAAAAAAGAATAATAATGAGTGACAAAAGAATTCCCATAACTAGAGTGAATAAATTTTTTGGTGATGAAGATTTTAGATTACACGAATCTTTAGGTATGGAATACTTAAGTGGTAATTTAAATTTTACATTAGTATTATTTAGAGTAGATAGAAGTAAAAGTAATGTTGATGATGTTTATGGTGAAGCTGCTGAAGAAGAAATAAGATTTTTCCCACCAGTAGAATTTAAAGGTTTAGTAAATATATCTACACCAACTAATGATAGTTATGCTGGTGGATTGATGAGATATATGGAAAGTGGAAATTTAACCATAAGTGTTTACATAAAAGAATTAGAACAATTAGGTGTTGATATAACTTATGGTGATTATATTGGTTATCCAGAAAGAGAAGATTTTATTAGATATTTTACAGTAGTAAATGATGGTAAAGTAGTTAGTGATAACGCACATACCATATTGGGGTATAAATCTTTCTATAGGACAATCGTTTGTACACCAACAAGCACTAACGAATTTAATGGAATTTAATTATGGCTAAAATTAATAAAAAAATAAAGAAAACTTTGAATATGTACCCTGTGGTTAGAAATCAACCACATTACCCATCTGGTTATGATGGCACATCCACACCTAAACGTAGAAAACAACTAGCTGAGTTTATAAGTGAAGATGGTACATTTTTACCAAAAAGTGTTTTACATGCTGATTTAGATAGAGGCATGTTAGATTTTGTTAAAGATAGATTACGGATGACTGTTGATGGTAAACCAATTTCAATAGTCGACCAAATACTTACAACACAAAGATGGGCTGAGTTTTCAAACACATGGTCATTTTCCGATAAAGATGTTAATCCCGAAATACCTTTTTTGGTTACTGTTAGAAATCCAGCTGTACAATATGGTTCTAACCCTTCTTTAACTTATACTATTCCAGATAGGAGAACATTTCATTATGCTAAAGTACCTACTTGGGATGGTCAAAGAAAAGGTATGGATTTATATAAAATACCACAACCAGTCCCAGTTGACATAACTTATGATTTAAAAATTGTTTGTAATAGAATGAGAGAACTTAATAACTTTAATAAAGTTATGATGCAAACTTTCACATCAAGACAAGCGTATACTTTTGTTAAAGGACATTATATACCAATTATTTTAAATACATTAAGTGACGAGAGTCAAATAGGTGATAATGAAAAAAGAAAATTTTATACCCAAAATTATACATTACAATTACAAGGATTTTTAATTGATGAAGAAGAATTCGAAATTACTCCAGCTATAACTAGAAAGTTATTAGTTTTTGAAACCGATACGAAAACTAAGAAAAAGAATATGGAGCCAGTACAACCACCACCTACCATAAACTGTCCACCTGAAAGTGGGATTGGAATGTATTTATCTCTTGATACTGAAAGCGACTTAGGTTTTTTAAAAGTATTAATTAGAATGGAGTATCAAGGTGACGATGAATTTGGAAAACCTACATACGGATATACTCTTGTTGGTGGTTATGCGGGGGCTACATTAAATTATGATTATGATGTAAATAAATGGAAATTTGTTTTAACTGCCGATAATACTGATGTATATTATTCAGATACCCTAATTAGTTCAAATTGGGATGGGACTGCATCACCAGGAACTCCTTCTGCTGGATTTACAACTTGTGGTTATCCAATATTACCAGTATATTGTATAGATGCTGGTGAAACGGGATTAGTTCAACCTGGCCCTGCTTGGTTTGAATCCCAAGATGAAAATACTGAAGTTCCACCAATATGGGCTGGCTTTGCTTTAACTTTCATATGGCTTCCAGTACTAGTACCAGGTGGACCTGATGGATGGTATCTATTTAACGAAGAATCTGAAGGTGGTGTCGAAGGTGGTTCAATAAATGAATTACCTCTAGGAGAAGTTCCATTAGGTGAAGGTTCGGTAACGGTTTCCGCCGGGGCTTGTGAATTTTAAATAAAAAGGAAAAGACATGAATAATACATTATTTGAAAAAATGAAGAAAACATTCCAAAAAATTGGTTTTATAAAAAAATCTATAGAAAGTGGAATGACTTTAGAACAGGCTATTGAAGCATATAAAAAAATGAACTAAATTAGTTTAATAATCACCGTATATATCTTTTTTCACTAAACATTTTTCTTTAATTAGTTTTTCAACAAACTGAAACATTTTAAG
>Ga0070752_1001315_pt1 | contig 17667 bp, 9 predicted proteins | sample VirMetDEL_Aug_30_FD_77440 | JGI IMG/M metagenome (GOLD analysis project Ga0070752, IMG submission 77440) | Aqueous microbial communities from the Delaware River and Bay under freshwater to marine salinity gradient to study organic matter... | ecosystem: Environmental > Aquatic > Marine > Coastal ...
GCTGGCAAACTCGCCCTGATAACTCACGCTCAGGGTCGACTCAGGCGTGACCTGGAATGCCGCGCCAACCTCCACCTCCGCCGCATTGCGGGCCAAGGGGGTGCCATGGATGGTAAAACTGCTGCCACCCTCGACAAAGGCATGGCGGCTGTCCGGCTCAAGGTCGCCAAACCCATGCTTCCAGCCCAGCGAACCGTACAGGTTGGCGGTGGTGCTACCCACGCTTATATCCGTACCGCTGCGCAGCCCCAGAGTGCTGGAGCCGGTAGCGGTGTCGTGGGCCTTGATGCGCAGTGCAGCGCTGCCACCGCGCTCCTCGCTCGCCTCGTTGCGCAGGTTGACCCAGGCGATATTGGCGAAAGGCTGCAGCCAGTAGCCTTCACGCTCGATACGGTAGCCCAGCTCGGCAAACGCCTGCAGGCTGTCAGTGTCATAGTCGCCACGCAGCGTCTGACCGAGCACCTCGCCTCGTTTGGTCTCCAGCTGGGATCGGGTGTACCCCAAGCCTAGGTTCAGGCTGAGCTGATCCCAGTTCTGACCGGCGTAGACCCCAAGGTGGTAGTTGTCGCTTTCGCCGCTGGAGGTACGGTCATTGACGTCGAAATCGCTATAGCTGGCACCGCCGAACAGGCCGACGCGCCAGCCATTGTTCAGACGCTTATCGATGCCGAGCAACAGCCCTTGCTCGTCGCTGTCCAGCGCTGCGGCATTGCCATTGCCATCCAGATTCATGCGCCCACCGAGCAATTCGAACCATACGCCCTGCCCCTCGCTGCGCTCGATGCTGCGCGCGCGCTGCAGCACAGCGCTGCGCACCTGGCTGGCACTGTCGAGCAGAACGGTTCGAGCACTGGCATGCACTTCGCCCGACAGGGCATCCATCGCGGCAAACGCCTGGCTCTCGCTAAGGTTGAGCACCTGGTCGAAGACCGCGTTACCCGCTCCCAGCGTAAAGACCCCCGTCGCCGTCGAACGCTGGTTGCGGCTCATGCCAGCCAGGGCAAAGGTCTGCCCACCGGATACATCCAGACTGCTAGTCAGGGTGAGGGTATTGCCGACCTGCCCCAGCGCAAAATTCAGGTAGGCGTAGTCATCGGTCAGGCGCTGCGTGCCTTGAACGTCGAGGGTACCGGCCTGGACGATGGTATAAGTGGTGCCATCGGCATAGTTGGTGCCGCTGCCAGCGACCGGCGTCACGCGAACGATAGCGCCATCCTCGATGGTGGCGGTACCCGTCACATCCACTAGGTCATTATTGACACCGGCAACGTTGCCACCGTCGTTCAGCTCCACCAGCAGTGTCGAACCCGAATCCAGCGTGAAGTCGCCGCTAACGCTCAGTGTACCGATGGAATTACCCGGCGCTACCGTACCGCCGGAAGCGATGCGGAGATTGCCCAGGGTGCCCGAACCGCCGAGCCTGCCGCCCATGACGTTCACGGTGCCGCCAAGCGCATTGTTCACGTTCAGCAGGCCGCCGCTGATAGTGGTGGTGCCGTTGAAGGCGGAGGAATCGGCGGCTAGGTTGGTAACGCCGGCGATCTGGTTGAGCGTGCCTGCTCCGGTGATAGCGGCGTTAAAGTTGTAGTCGGTCTCGGTGTGGTTGAAGTTGAGAGTTCCGTTGCCCGCGCCGAAGGCAAGTGTGGCGGCATTCAGCCTGCCCGCCGCCACCGCCGTGTCACCCGCCGCCGCACCGATGTTGAGAGTGCCGGTGGAGCCAGCATTGGCGGCAATCCTCACCGCACCGCCAAGCGAACTCAAAGTGGCGGTGCCGCCATCGGCAATCGTGAGGCTCCCGGTACCGGAGTCACCGACGAACAGGTCTGCGGAATTGGTCCAGGTGGAACCTGCACCGTGCACTATCGCCCTGCCCGTGCTGCCGCCAAGCTTGCCAATGCTGGCAGAGTTGTTGCTGACCGAGCCGCCGTCCGCAATGAGCAACACACCCTCGCCTGCATTGCCCACGGACAGATCCGAGGAATTGGTCCAGGTGGAGCCGGTATCGGCCACTATCACCGTGCCCGTGCTGCCGGTCAAACCGCCTATGAAGCCAATGTCGTTGCTCACCGCGCCGCCATCCTCGATGGTCAGCGTGCCCGAGCCGACCATGCCGACGATCAGGTCATCGGAATTGGTCCAGGTGGAATCGGTGCCGGTCACAGTCACCGTGCCTACATTATCAGCGGCAGTGCTGGCGATGCTGCCTCTGAAGCTGCTCACCGCGCCGCCGTCCGCGATGGTCAGCGTGCCGGCACCATGGTTACCAACGAACAGGTTTTCGGAATTGGTCCAGGTGGAGTTCGCGCCGGTCACCACCACGGTGCCGGTGGAACCGACATCCCTGCCGATGAAACCAATGTCGTTGCTCACCGCGCCGCCGTTCTCGATGGTCAGCGTGCCGTTGCCCTCGGCGCCGACGGTCAGGTTATCGGAATTGGTCCAGGTGGAGCCGGCACCGGTCACAGTCACCGCGCCGGTGCTGCCGGTGGATTCGCCGATGGAGCCAACAGCGTTGCTCACCGCGCCGCCGTTCTCGATGATCAGCGTTCCGTTGCCAGCGCGGCCGACGAACAGGGTTCCGGTATTGGTCCAGGTGGAGCCAGCACCGGTTACTGTCACCGCGCCACTGCCGAAGCTGGAGGCGGCTACGTTGCCAGTGGCGCTGTTCACCGCGCCACCGTTTGCGATGGTCAGCGTGCTGCCGGTGCCAAAGTTGCCGACGCTCAGAGTTCCGCTATTGGTCCAGGTGGAACCGGCACCGGTCACCGTCACCGCTCCCACGCCGAAGCCACCGCCGATGCTGCCAAGGGCGTTGCTCACCGTGCCACCATCCGAAACGGTCAGCGTGCCGGTGCCGTCAAGACCGACAAACAGCCCTCCAGAACTGCTCCAAGTGGAGTCTTCGCCGGTCACCGTCACCGTACCCGTGCTGCCGGTTTCGCGGCCGATAACGCCGTCGAGGGTGCTGCTAAGCGCTCCGCCGTCCGAAATGGTCAGCGTGCCGGTACCGGTGTTGCCGACGACGACGCCATCGAACGTCTCGGACGTATCGATGGTTTCCACTGCCCCTCCATCGACGATCTTGTCCTCTGCATAGACGGTGGCCGGCACTCCGACCGCCGCAGCTATAACCGCCGCATACAAAGCGCTGTAACGAAAGCCCCGGCATTCGAAAGGTGTGACATCGCAACGAGACGAAAGAAGGCGTGCAAGGGGGATGGTTGATTGCGAAGATGCGCCTTTTGTTTTGCCTTTGGCCAACTCACCCACCACTACCCATACCTGACGAGCAGCACTCCAGACAATCTTATACATCCTGTTCATTGCGAAAACCTTTTGCTTTTATCAAATTGAGCTAGCACGCATCTCTTTTCTCAGGGCGCAGAAAGTCTGCGCAGACGAAACAAGCGCCCCCTGAGAAACAACGAAAACGCGACACTAGCACAACGCGAGAAAAGCTTATGTTTCACCGTGTAACATGACAGGGACTTGGCTGATCAACCCTATGCATAAGACAAAAATTTAAAGTTAAATAATTTCAGGCCCACCAAACTTCATGCATCACGAAGAATCACGCGCACAACAAAGCAACCAAGTACAGCCAACAAACCATCAGTAATAAGCATGGCCACGGCAGAATTCGGCGTCGACTCATAGAACGACATGACGTAGCTACTGGATGACGGCAGTAATGCCGAAGACCAGCAATGCTCAATCAACAGCGCCGTCAGGAAAGGGCTGGTTTTAGGGTTTAATAAGAAACCGGTTTACATCACTAAAGCAGGCCTAGGCGCACGACAGCACTCAAATTATTAAAGCCCCGATAAACCTCAATGATACACACGCACCGCTTCGGAAAACAGATAACCGACATTGCGTACGGTCTTGATCGGGATGGCATAACTACCGGTCGTAAAACGGCGGCGAATGCGGGTGATATGGACATCCAGGCTTCTGCTTTCCGGCGGGTAATTTGGAACACCCATGGCAGCATACAGTTGCTGTCGGGTTACGGGCTTTCCGGCCAGAGATATCAACCGGTCCAATATATCCCGCTCGGACTTTGACAACTCATGCGCTTCACCGTCCGGCGTGATCAGCAACCATTTGGCTGCCTGAAACTGCCAGGGGGTGGGCGCTGCCTTTTCAACACTGCCGTGTCGCTTGCAGCGTTGCATCACTGCCAGCAACTCTCTGATATCAACTGGCTTGGGCAAATAGTAATCGGCCCCCGAGGACAGACCGTTGACGCGATGCTCAACATCGCCCAAGGCCGACATCATGATGATCTCGATACGCCTTGTTTGCTTGAGGCGACTGGCGATCTGCAAACCGCCCTCGCCGGGCAGATTGACATCCAGCAGCAGCATATCGACCTCGAAACGGCTCATGATGGCATCCATCTGCGTTGCCGAACCGGCCTCCATGACCTCCATCCCGATACTCTCCAGCACGGCGCGTATGGGCGCACGGAAGTGTGCCTCATCGTCAACGATCAATACGCGCAACTGCTGCATCTAGCCGCCCCCTCAACAGGTAATGCCACGGAAAAAACAGTTCCCTGCCGACACTCGACACTCACCGCACCACCGTGCAGTTCAACAATCCGTTTGACAAAGAAAAGCCCCAGCCCTGATCCCTGCGGCTGTGTTTCCGATGATGCGCGATAGTATTTATCAAATATTCGTTTGCGTTCCTGTTCCGCAACACCCTGGCCGTCGTCAAATACTTCCACGGTTATCGGGGCGGTACTATTCTGCGGCGGGGATAGCAGCCGAACCTCGGTATTCTCGTGTCTGCGTGCAAACTTTCGGGCGTTACTGATCAGATTTGAAAACAAAATCGACACAAGGTAGCGATCTCCCTGTATGTGCAGCGCTGGAGGAGCATGCGCATCGACAAAACGAACACCGTACTCCTGACTCAAGCCCCTCAATAGTTCGACCAGATCGAGCGACGTCATGAACAATTCATTCTCTTCGATAACGGTCGAGATCCGCTCATCACTCAGGCAGCCATCAACCAGATCGCTCAGGCGCAAGGAAGTTTGCTGTATTCGCTCCAAACTTTCTCTAATGAAGGGTGCTGGTGGGTTATCGATCATCGCCACCGCATCGGCATTGGCCTTGATGATACTCAATGGGGTTTTGAACTCATGAGATAGCATGGCCATGAAATCTTTCTGCTCACGCAAGGCAATACGCGCGACATCATGGGCCGCCGTAACCTCCTGCAACTGGAACTTTAATTGCTCACGCAGGCGATCAAAGACAATTACAACAATACCGACCATTACACCAATGCTGGTAACTATTCCCAGCATGAATATCAAGTAAGCACTCTTAAAGTCTGACTGACTCATGCTCGGCTGACCCAGAATGAAGAAAACCCTGATCACACAAAGTAGGGTAGCCGTCGCAAAAACGATTGCCAGAGCGCGCCGAGATAACTGTATTTGACCTTTCCATAACACCCAGCTGCTCATAAAGGTAAGACAGCCTATCGCTATTGAGCTGATGAAAACGCGTTTACTCAGGTCCTCACCATCTAGAAAAATAATAATCAGCGGGTAGAACATCAGTATGATGGTCATTGGCCAACGCCACTCCATGGCGAGATCGCAGAGCTGCCGTACTGCCTGATAGTAGAACGCGCCTGCGAGAAGGTAGGCCGCATTTGACAGCAGAATCGATATCATCGGGTCGATGATGCCACGGGCCAGGAGAACCACAGGGGTGACCGCCTGGCAGGCGCCGGCAATAGCCGCGTGCCTGAGGCCGGGAGTTTCCGGTAACAAACGATAAAGTAAATAAAGCGCGATAGCTGACAGGCATGAAATGACCGCCATCATCAGAAGTATGGTGTTGAAATCAAGCGCCACAAAAATCCTACCTTCTAATCAATCACTCGCCCAATACCTCGATCACAGCGAGAGCTGAGTGCAATGTGGCTCTTAAACTGGCGTCGGACCATCCTGCCAGCCAAGCTCAGAGCACAGTAATAAAAGCCTGGCAGCGCAGTTTCTGATTGCCAAACTGCGACTTGAGCTTCGCTCACGTATTGAGCGGGGCAGGTCACACTTCAAGTAAGCGCGTTGATAACCGCCTACTCAGCTCTCAGCAGTGCACCAAAGGTTTCTGCACTTGGAGCACGAAACTTATCAGCAGAAGCCCTGCCCCCCAGCACTCTAAAGCTTAAGCAAGTGTGATACCACAAAGCCATAGCAGCCGAGAGAAATGGCCCTGACGGCCGCCTGATAAGGCTTACGCCAGCTAGAGCCCTCTTCAAGCTGGCCTGGATATAACGATGGAAACTCTCTTCGTCAGTCTCTTGCTGGCTCTCGGAGGACTGCTGTGGCTCCTGTTCCTTGCTCCCGGACTGGCGGTCTACTACCTGTTCCACCGAGCGCGATCAGCTTAGCGACAACCGATATCTCGTCCTACGGCGTATCCAACCGCCTCGCCCCAATTAAGAGCATCGCGGGACGACGACGCGCCGCACCTGTGAAACGGCGACTGATCAGCCGCGCCGAGCCTTGAAAAATGCTTTCAGCAGCGCCCCACTCTCATCGGCCAACAAGCCGCCCTCCACCTGTACGCGGTGATTGAGAAAGCCCTGATCGAAGAACTGCCCCTGGCTGATCGCCACCCCCGCGCGCGGCTCACTGGCTGCGAACACCACGCGGGCGATGCGTGCATGCACGATCAGCCCGGCGCACATGCTGCAGGGCTCCAGCGTGACGTACAGGGTGCTGCCTGGCAGCCGATAGTTCTGCACACTTTCCGCCGCTGCACGGATCGCCACCATCTCGGCATGGGCACTGGGGTCATGCCGCAGAATCGGGCAATTGAAGCCCTGCCCGACCACCTCACCGTCCTGCACCAGCACGGCGCCAACCGGCACTTCACCCTGCTCGGCACCCAGGCACGCCTGCGCCAGCGCCAGGCGCATGAAATGCTCGTCACGCGAGCGGTCGATGATCTGCGGTCGTTTCATTGCATCAATCCGTAGGGCAACCCGCCACCTTGGGCGGCCTGAAAAACGGCGCCTACCCTACACCACTTCGATGGCCGCCATCAGCCCCGTTTCCATATGGTCGATGACGTGGCAGTGGAACATCCACACACCGGGGTTATCGGCCACGAAGGCGATGCGCGCCGTCTCGTTCTTGCCCAGCAAATAGGTATCGGTGAAATACGGAGTGATCTTGCGCCGGTCCGAGCCCAGCACCTTGAAGGTCATGCCATGCAGGTGGATCGGGTGCTGGTACTGCGCCATGTTGCGCAGCACGAAGATGTAGTGGCCATCCTTCTTCAACGTGGCAATCGGCCGGTCGGCACAGGTCTTGTCGTTGATGTCCCACGCCTGACCGTTGATCTGCCAGTACTTGTAGCGCCCAGCCGCTTCATCGGCCGGCGAAGCCAGCGCCGCTGCCCATTCGAAGTTGAAGCGCAGCGTCTCGGCGCGTGACAGGTCCGGCTCGGCAATGGGGTTGGCTGGAAGCGCCGGCGGCCAGTCACCGGCCACCTGCGTACTGACGGCACCTTTGAGCGTCGCCAGGCGCAACGGCCCATTGCGCAACGACAGCTCCTCACCGGCAGCCGGTACCTTGAGCGCTAGATCGATACGCATGCCCGGGCCAAGCCAGTATTCCTTGCCCAGTGGCCGCGGCTGCACCGGATTACCGTCCAGCGCATAGATACGCGCCTCGCCGCCCGGCAGATTGAGACGATAGGTGACGGTGTTGTCGAGGTTGACCAAGCGCAGGCGTACCACCTGTCCTTCCGGCAGCTCGATAGTCGGGTTGGGTTCGCCATTGATGGTGGTCAGGCGCCCGCGGGTACCTTCGCGCGCCGCCTGGCGTGGCACCATGAACGGCGTGAAGGCGCCCTGCTCATCGATATGCCAGGTCTTCAGGCTCAACGTACGTTCATGAAGGAACCCTGTCGGCTCGCGTTCCTCGACGATCAGCGGTCCGACCAGACCGCGCCCCAGCTGCTCGGCGCTGGTGGTATGCGGGTGATACCAGAAGGTGCCGGCGTCGTGGCAAATGAAGTCGTAGTCGAAATACTCGCCCGGCAACACAGGCGCCTGGGACACATAGGGCACGCCGTCCATTTCCAGCGGCAGCCTGATGCCATGCCAATGGATGGTGCTCTGCTGCTCCAGCTTGTTGATGAAGCGCACCCGCAACCGCTCGCCCTGACGGCAGCGCAGCTCGACACCAGGCGCCTGCCCGCCATAACCCCAGGCCGGCGTCATATGCCCCGGCACCAGCTCCACATCCACCGGCGCGGCGATCAGCTCGTAATCATGGGTCGCCACATTCTCCGGGCGACCCAGCCAGTAACGCACGCCACCGGCGCCCAGACCGACAACTCCGAGACCGGCCAGACCGGCGAGCACTTGTCTGCGGGTAAACGACATCTTCATCCTCGGCAATCTGCAGGCATACTCAATTGCGGTATCTTCTCATTTTCATGCATAGCTCGACGAGTGCCCTGGAAAGACAAATTGCCGCGGCCGCCACTGCGAGATAACGCCGAGAAAAGGCGGTGCTCACCACGATAGAATCCCCAGGCAATCAACAGGACGCGCTCACCCGGACATGGACAGCCTTTTATTCGACGCCCCCTTGGGGATCATGATCGCAGCGATCACGCCCCTGCTCCTGCTGATGTGGATCGGGCTCATGGCCGCATTCGGCGAAATGATCTGGTCCGACTGCTACCGGCTAAGCCGCCCGCATGACATCGTTAAAGCGGCGATCATCGATCAGAAGCTTGTCAAAGCCCGCATCAGTGCAGGCAAAACCACAATGGTCAGCCTCAAGTACGTCTATCGCCTGCGCTACGAGTACGAACAGCACACCTACGAAGTGGAACATCTCGTACTCAACGAAGAACATGTAGAGCTCAACAAGCAGGCAGGAACCTTTCTGCTCTACGTTCCCAAGGCAACTCCGGCAGACGCCACCCCCGAAGCCCCAAGCGCCGCATCGCCCTTCGCCGCGATCATGCTGATGATCATGGGCTACATGATCTGGGAAGCCGCGCCGACCCTGCTGATAGGGCTCTGAGCATGATCGTGGTCTTCATCCTGCTCGGAGGCCTGCTATGGCTGATCAGCTTGTCACTGCTCGCCTTCTCCGCCTGGGCCTTTTACAAACTCGCGCGGCTGCTCTGGGAAAAAATCCGCAGATCGTTGCTACGTCCAGGCACCGCGCAAATCACGTCCTACGAAGTCTTCACACCCGACCCAGAAGACACTCACGCCATGGATAGCCGACCGCAAGTCCAGCTTGAGCTGGATTGCGAGCGTCATGGGCAGCGCTTTCAAATATCCCTGGGGCCGTTGACCTGCGAGGAGTTGTTCCCCGCGCTGGACCTGCCGGCACATCATGTCGCCTGCTGGCTGAACGAGGATGATTGGCGCCAACTGCTGGAGAAACGATGGATCACCATCGCCTGCGACTGGCGCCAGCGCAAAGCGATACTCACCAGCCAGATTCGCAAGGACAGACGCCTGCTGGTGATCAGCGTCCTGAGCCTGAGCCTGTTCGCCCTCACCGTCACGCTGTCTGTGCTGCAACACTGAAAACGTGCAGGCATTCCAAGCGTAACAGCTATCCAGAATGAATCAGATCAATCAATTGCTGCGCCATCTCATCAAGGCAACAGGACTGACGATATTGATAGCGGACAGAATGCCCAAGCAGAAACTACTTTGAGCCTTCAACGACGCAAAGCTAAGGCAGCAGCATCTTCTGCACCATGAACCTCAGCGTCAAGCAGACACTCATAGATTGTCATCGCTCGGGTTTTTATCTCTATCGTTGAACGCTGAAGTGCAATCACAAGCCCTATAAACTCGCCATCGTACATTCCTCCAACGGTTCTTTCTGGCGATGTACGTGCAAGCTCAGCTGCGGACTCTGTTATTTCAAGCACCAGCATTTCAAAGTCTGGATAAAGCAGCAGGTGCTGAAGCGAGCGAACAAACAGCCGCCCCATCGACTCTTTGAGTAGATCCATATTTACTGCAACAGAAGCCAACAGGGCTCGCGTCATATCATCGGGAGGTAATCTCTCGCCACGATCAATAGCTGTAGATAGAGCATGGGCCTCAAATCCATTGACTGTATTGGCAACAGTAATGAGGTAGGCGTGCGAGCGACTTCGAATATCAAGATCAGGCTCGCTCCATCCCGTAGCAGCAGCAAATAACACGCCACACCTAGCAAAAATGTCATTCCCTGCCATCACCTCTTCGACTATTCCGCACACCTCACCCGAAGCAGCACCATCTACGATCACACTGGCAGCAGAAAACTCACCACCGACCTGCCTGAGCTTGTGATCGTCATGATGAAGCCAAAAGCTGACAATCTCCTGCTGTAGGCGCGTATGCATGCGAACACGCAGGCGCCACAACGACTGGACTACAGCTGCATCTTCAAACGCTGCTGGAAACCTCCGCCAGATCGCCTCAATCAGTGCGCCCACTCTTGCCGCGTCCGCCCACCAAAGCTCATGCGACCTAAACATTAGGATCGCACTCCAAACCTCGGGATCCTCTGGATGAGTAACGTGCAGTTCCAACTCCGCGAGCCAACCATCACAATCCACGCCGTCACGATGGAGATATCCCGCTGCGATCGCTGACAGCAGCGTGAAATTGCGATGAGGGAGAAAATGCATTCCCCCGCCCCGGCCAAATAGCATGGCCTCCGGACGCTGGTCTGGCTTCTCATTCCGTTCACGATTGGATTTGTTTAACGCGGCATGACGCTCTGCTTCTACTGCCAACACATCGGGGGCGCGCTGCAGCCACCCCCTGAGCAACTCGATGTCACGAACCTCAAGACCTTTCAGGCGTTTAGCGAGACCCTCCATGGCGTGGCCAACATCGTGACGAAAGCTAGTCGACGAAAAGCCACGAGACTGAGCATCCCAGATCAACGTTTTAAGTACCTGAGCATCAACCTCCTCAACCGCTGATAACTCTCTAATTGCTGCTCCCGCAACCTGCTCGTGCAGATCCGGGTGCAACAGCGGAATGATACGAAGGGCACGATCTGGAAATGACTTCGAAAATGCGGAAAAAGCCCGAGATAACTCAGTCACACCACCCTTTAGCCAATGTTTCGGGTGTTCATGACGGTCAGTATGGTCATTGACTGCATCGAGCATTTTGATAATTGCATCGTCACTAGCTTTCGCCATCTGATCGTGGCTCATGGGTGATCCAACAAACTGCGCCATCCTCCGACCGCCACGCTTTGCTTGTAGCGTAGGCTGTTCGACCTGCCACTCCTCAACTTGCCTACGACGACGGGGCGTCAGCACTTGTGCTGGTAGCTCGGCAAGTAAACGCAACCTTCGCTCATCAGACCAACGGAGCAATTTCCTTCTCTGGGCAGGATCTCGTTCTTCCTGTACTTCTTCCCTCCAAGGCTCCCAAGCCTCGATGTAATCGCGCATCCGCTCAATATCAGCGAGAGATAGGTGAGGAATGATCAGGGCGATCAGATTGCTTGAGGACCAGCCACAAATCATCTGAACAACACCTCTTTCATCGTCGAACGTGTCGCTACCTAAATGAAGGCGCCGCTGATCGGTCAAGAGAAACTCGAGCGAATCATCAGCAAATACAGCCGCGTTCGCCGCCAGAGTATCAGCCACTAGCGATTGAATTTCGTCAATTTCGACAGCAACAACAGTCGCAAGCAAGGCGCGTACGCCTAACGGGTTAGAAACCGCTAACTCTTCAAGCACACTCCGCAGAAGCCGCGTCAAGTGCCCTTTCTCATCGTCATATTTCCAATCGTATGGAACAGATATCGACTGCGGATAACGATGCCCAGACCTCCCATCACCGGACTCTCGCGATACCACTCCGACAAACCAAGGCAGGAGCCGTTCGGCACAATAGAGAGGCTCGACTGCCGCAATCTTTTCAACGCCATAAACTCTGATGCCATTGTGCCGATCCACGGGCTGCAACTCAGCCCAAAATGAGATGAGTTCCAAAGCAACGCGGGTATTGCCATTCTCATGCAAAGTACTGGCGTAATGAGATACCGCCCAATCTGCCAACACCGTTCGATTAAAGATCGTACGCACATGGGCGATTGCGCGGTCGGTCGCAATACCTGAACGCTCAAAGAGGCTAAACACGTCTCCGTCATGTGAAGCATCCGACCAATATCGGTCGACCAGATCCATTACGTGACTCGAGTCTTCAGCAACTTCTCGGATGAGCAGCATGGTCGCATTCCAGCGATGCTTTTCGTCCTGTAGAAGGAAAGGAAGGAGCGGCAGCACCCCTGATCTCCAGCATTGCCATCTTATCGCTACCTGCCTGAATGCTCGATTCGCAAGTGCATAATCGTTACGCGCCATCCAATCGACCCAAGCAATATCACTTGCACTTGGTTCATTAGCACTTGCCAAAAAATCGGCCACAAGATGGCGCAAATGTCTGCGTGTCTTGGGGTTTGGTAGCAACAAGCGAATAGCCTCCTCATAGGAGGCAATATCAACACTTCGCATGTGCTCAAGGCCGCGTAATATTGTTCCTCGCGCAAATAATCCTTCCTGGCGACTCCAGGCATAATCAGCCAACCCTTGTGCGGTTCGGAGCGTCTTCGCCTGGAAATCATCGAGCCATGACTGATGACTGAACCCGATGCATGTTTCTTCGCGGATGACGATGCCAATCGACTCAGCCCAACGCAGCATGTCGCTGTTGTCCGGTTCATAGTGAGCCGCCGGCCGCCATAAACTCTCATTCCGCGTCATGTCAACAGCAAGCTGGCGCAAGAACGCCATACACGAAGCTCGTCCTGCACCTGCGGGTAGCTTTTTGTCGAGCCATCGATCAAGCAAGTTTGCTGCTGTCAAATCAGCAGGACTCAAACCAGTCTTGGCAAGATCGACGTATAACCCGAGAGCAAAAGGTGTACGCAGCGTCTCTTTGAGGCTATCCGGCACCATCGTGGCGTCGATACCGAGCTCACCGAGTAGCGTGGATATCCGCTCGAACGGAGGTAGGGAAAGCAGTAACTCATCAGCATCAAGCAACCTAAATCGAGCGTCGAACTTCGCCTCAAAAGGTCGAGAAGAAACGATGACGTGAACGGGCAATTTATTGCCCTCTTGACTCTCCGCCTCCTGCAGCCGAGACGCAAGGCGAAGTAAAACCTGCATGCGTTGTGAACTCTGATCCATCACCTCACTGACCGCGTCAAGCTGATCAATGATTAGTACAATCGGGACTTCAACCGCCAGCGAAAGAAGCTCCTGCTCGAGATCCCCTGACATACCAAGATCGTGAGCGAGGTCGTCAAAATCCACAATTTCTGGGCTAAGCATGTCAGCCTTTATCGCTAACACAATTCGGCCACGAGCTCTAAGGGCACAATACAATTCAGCGAGAAGTGCTGACTTCCCTGTCCCTGCTCCTCCGACGACTAGCGTGGAGCCAGCTGGATGCTGATTGATCCGCTGGATTAGATCCTCGAACTCTGGTCGTTCTATATGCTGCCCCCAAATCATTTGAGGCCAGTCGGCCAGACCGCGCGACCCGTGTGTAATGTCTTCCTCAAAATCAGATCTGGTGAATGTTTTTTTGCTCTTTGAGACCAAGCCAACTGCAGCGAACTGAGCCTCAATCATGGCCTCGGCATCCTTCACAGCCACGACAAGTTGAGCGTTGAAAAACCGCTGACGGACAGCAGGAATGCACTCCAGTAATGCGTCTAGATCGACTGGTCTAAGAAGCTCATATTTCAGGTTCTTCAAGGCCGTCCTGATGTTTGGCATGACAGCATCGATCTTCAGCATCGAGAATGCTTCATACTTTTCAATGACGTCGGCAGCTAGACCTAAAAGCTCTGTTTCATTGGCAGCTAGCCAAGCCTGTGGCGCATCAAAAAAATCGGTTGTAGTGCTGGCAGGATCCGAAGCAAGGGCAAGAATAAATCGGAAACCAACCGGATCCGGCATAAGCGCAGGCTCAAGCACGACATTTAGCAGGAACTTGATAACCTCACGGAGCGTGTCCGGCCGGGTGAAACCAGCTTTAACCTTTTTGCACTGAACAAGCCCAACTGGCCGCTCGTCTTTCGTGAGCCAAACATCCCGCCCTTGATCAGCTCCTGCGAGCATCAAGCGAACATTGCTATACCAAGTAGATGGAAGCTCACGCTCCTTGTAGATGCTGTACAGAAGGAGTTCAAAATCAGCATCCGACAGCGCAAGATAATTTGCCCTATCCGGCCCTACTCGTCCCTCGTCCACAGCTTCGACTTGAGCATATGCATCATTAATCTCATCGGCTGTTAAAAGTTTCATTCAGGTCTTCCATGCTTGACGATCTCCAGCCACCTACAGATAGCTGCCACTAACGCTGTACGTTTTTTCAACTACGAGAATACGCCAATAGTGCAGGCATGAAAAAACCGGCCTAAGCCGGTTTCTTCATGCAGCACTGAGGGATCACTCCCACTCAATCGTCGCTGGCGGCTTGCTCGACACGTCGTAGGTAACGCGGGAGATGCCTTCGATTTCGTTGATGATGCGGCCGCTGACGGTTTCCAGCAGCTCGTAGGGCAGGTGCGCCCAGCGTGCGGTCATGAAGTCCACGGTTTCCACGGCGCGCAGAGCGACGACCCAGGCGTAGCGGCGGCCGTCACCGACGACACCGACGGATTTCACCGGCTGGAACACCACGAAAGCCTGGCTGGTCTTGTGGTACCAGTCAGCCTTGCGCAGCTCTTCGATGAAGATGTGGTCGGCACGACGCAGGATGTCGGCGTATTCCTTCTTCACTTCGCCGAGGATGCGCACGCCCAGGCCCGGGCCCGGGAATGGGTGGCGGTAGACCATGTCGTAGGGCAGGCCCAGTTCCAGACCGATCTTGCGTACTTCGTCCTTGAACAGCTCACGCAGCGGCTCGACCAGCTTGAGGTTCATTTCCTCCGGCAGGCCGCCGACGTTGTGGTGGCTCTTGATCACGTGGGCCTTGCCGCTCTTGGCGCCAGCCGACTCGATCACGTCCGGGTAGATGGTGCCCTGAGCGAGGAAGCGGATGTTGTCCAGCTTGCTGGCCTCGACATCGAACACGTCGATGAAGGTACGACCGATGATCTTGCGCTTCTTCTCCGGGTCGGCTTCGCCGGCCAGGTTGCCGAGGAACTGCTCTTCGGCGTTGGCGCGGATGACCTTGACGCCCATGTTCTCAGCGAACATGGCCATGACCTGGTCGCCTTCGTGCAAGCGCAGCAGGCCGTTGTCGACGAACACGCAGGTCAGCTGATCGCCGATGGCCTTGTGCAGCAGTGCCGCGACCACCGAGGAATCCACACCGCCGGACAGGCCGAGCAGCACGTTGGCATCGCCGACCTGGGCGCGCACGGCAGCAACTGCGTCTTCGACGATGTTGGCCGGGGTCCACAGGGCTTCGCAGCCGCTGATTTCCAGCACGAAGCGCGAGAGGATACGACCGCCCTGCTTGGTGTGGGTCACTTCCGGGTGGAACTGCACGCCGTAGTAGTGGCGAGTGTCGTCGCACATGGCGGCGATCGGACAGCTCGGGGTGCTGGCGAGAATGTGGAAACCTTCCGGCAGGCGGGTGACCTTGTCGCCGTGGCTCATCCACACGTCCAGACCGAATACGCCATCGGCGTCGACGTGATCTTCGATGCCGGCCAGCAGTTGGCTTTTGCCGACCACGTCGACCCGGGCATAACCGAACTCACGCAGCTCGGAACCTTCCACCTTGCCGCCGAGCTGCTCGGCCATGGTCTGCATGCCGTAGCAGATGCCCAGTACCGGCACCTGCAGGTCGAACACCGCCTGCGGCGCACGCGGGCTATTGGCTTCGTGCACCGACTCCGGGCCACCGGCGAGGATGATGCCGCGCGGGGCGAAGGCGCGAATGTCCTCGTCGCTCATGTCCCAGGGGTGCAGTTCGCAATAGACGCCAATCTCGCGCACGCGACGGGCGATCAGTTGGGTGTACTGGGAACCGAAGTCCAGAATGAGGATGCGGTGGGCGTGAATGTCGTGGGCCATGGCCGTCTCTCGTAGGTATTCACAAATGACACGGGGCTGATCGAACAGCCCCGTTATTCATACATTGCGGCGAATCAACCAACTCTGTAGTTGGGTGCCTCTTTGGTGATCTGCACGTCATGGACGTGCGATTCGGCCATACCAGCACCGGTGATGCGCACGAACTCTGGCTTGGTGCGCATTTCCTCGACGGTGGCGCAGCCGGTGTAGCCCATGGAAGCGCGCAAGCCACCCATCAGCTGGTGGACGATGGCAGCCATGGCGCCCTTGTAAGGTACGCGGCCTTCGATGCCTTCCGGTACCAGCTTCTCGGCACCGGCCGAGGAGTCCTGGAAGTAGCGGTCGCTCGAGCCTTGCGCCTGGGCCATGGCACCCAGCGAACCCATGCCACGGTATGCCTTGTAGGAACGACCCTGGAACAGCTCGACTTCGCCCGGGGCCTCTTCGGTACCGGCCAGCATGGAACCGATCATCACCGCGGAAGCACCGGCAACAATGGCCTTGGACAGGTCACCGGAGAAGCGGATGCCACCGTCGGCGATCAGAGGTACACCAGTGCCGGCCAGGGCGGCGGCGACATTGGCCACTGCGCTGATCTGCGGTACGCCAACACCGGCGACGATACGGGTGGTGCAGATCGAACCTGGCCCGATGCCAACCTTGACGCCATCGGCGCCGGCTTCGACCAGTGCCTTGGCCGCTGCGCCAGTGGCGATGTTGCCACCGATCACCTGGACCTCCGGGAAGGTCTCCTTGACCCAGCGCACGCGGTCGATCACGCCCTTGGAATGGCCGTGAGCGGTGTCGACGATGATCACGTCGACGCCGGCATTGACCAGAGCAGCAACGCGGTCAGCGGTGTCGGCACCGGTACCAACGGCAGCACCAACGCGCAGGCGACCCTGGTCGTCCTTGCTCGCCAGCGGATAGGCCTTGGCTTTCTCGATGTCCTTGACGGTCATCATGCCCTTGAGGGCGAAAGCGTCATCGACGATCAGCACTTTCTCGATGCGGTGCTTGTGCAGCAGCTCGCGTACGACTTCCTTGGAAGCGCCTTCCTTGACGGTGACCAGGCGTTCTTTCGGGGTCATCACGTCACGCACCAGAGCGTCCAGACGATTCTCGAAGCGTACGTCGCGGGAGGTGACGATACCGACCAGATCACCATTGGAAAGCACCGGTACGCCGGAAATGTTGTTCTGACGGGTCAGCTCGAACAGGTCACGCACGGTGGCGTCGGCTTCGATGGTGATCGGGTCCTTGACCACGCCGGCCTCGAACTTCTTGACCTTGCGAACTTCGGCAGCCTGCTGCTCGACGGTCATGTTCTTGTGGATGATGCCGATGCCGCCTTCCTGGGCCATGGCGATGGCCAGACGTGCTTCGGTGACGGTGTCCATGGCAGCGGACAGCAGGGGGATGTTCAGTTCGATGCCGCGGGTCAGGCGGGTCTTCAGGCTGACGTCCTTGGGCAGAACCTCGGAGTAACCCGGGATAAGCAGGACGTCGTCGAAAGTGAGTGCTTCTTGGCTGATGCGCAGCATGGAGGGCTCCCGAGCGGGAAAATAAGAAGCGCGGCATTATACCC